>Ga0302157_10001528_pt1 | contig 28123 bp, 28 predicted proteins | sample I_Bog_N3_3_FD_193502 | JGI IMG/M metagenome (GOLD analysis project Ga0302157, IMG submission 193502) | Peat permafrost microbial communities from Stordalen Mire near Abisko, Sweden - I_Bog_N3_3 | ecosystem: Environmental > Terrestrial > Soil > Wetlands > Peat | place: Sweden: Abisko, Stordalen... | reverse complement strand
GCAGCGATTCGCCGGAATCCGCTGCTCGCGAGCTTGCCCTCTGGTTCGACTGACCTGGGACTGCCCAGCCGACCCCTGCGGCGGGAGATCCCGCACCCACTACCCCTGCGGCGGGAGATCCCGCACGCACTACCCCTGCGGCGGGAGATCCCGCACGCAGTGGGCGGAGAAAGCTGCACGCGGCGGGAGTAGCAACTCCCTCCGCGAGACCGTTTCTCCCGCCACCGCGGCTACCCTCAGCTGGTCGTGCCGGGCTTCTGCGCGTCCACGAACGCGGCGAAAGCGGATGCATCGGTCAGTGAGCCCGTGTAGGACGCGCCGTTCACGAAGACGGTCGGAGTTCCGGCGAACTGTGTCGGGGTAGTCGCAACACCGGTGAAGGTCCCGCCCGTCACGCGGGTGGTGGCTTCCGTCACCCAGGTTTTGAACGTCTCTCCGTTCACGCATCCGGTGATCTTCGAACTGCTCGCTCCGCCCTGGCTCAATAACGACAGCAGTTTCGAATTGGACATGCCGGTGGTGTCCTCAGCCGGCTGGTTGGCGTACAGCACCTTCGTGACGTTGAGGAAGGCGTTCGGATCGAAGTTCGCGACGCAGGCCGCGGCGTTTGCGGCCCGCGACGAGTAGCGGTTGCCCTCCGAACTGGCGTCGAGGATTGAGATGGGATGAATTTCGAGTGTCGCCTTGCCAGCAGCAACCCACTTGTCTTCCTGCGCGAGGTTGGTCGTCAGAAACTCGTTGCAGTAGGGGCACTGGTAGTCGATGTACTCGACGATGTTGGCCGTCGAGGTGAGCTTTGCGGTGTCCGTAGCGACGGGCTTCCCGTTCTTCTGGACGGCACCGGTCGTCACCGCAACAGCTTTGCCGCCCACCCCGTGAAACAGGATGCCGTCGCTCTTCATGTTGAGCGGCCCGGCGGCAGTCGCCGCGGCTGTGACGGAGTTTGCGTTGTTCTGCACGACCACGATGGCGATGATGGCGACGATGGCGACGATGGCGATCCCGATACCGCCCTGGATGAACAGGCGACGCCGGCGGTCTTTCTTCTTCTGCTCTTCGCGCATCAGGCGAGCTTGCTCTCGGGCGTGATCGCGCTTTTCATTCTTGGTCTGGCGCGGGGATGAGTTGCTCACGGGGCCTCTTCGTAGGGATGCGGTCGCGGATGCCGTCAAAATATTCAGGACGGCTGGGCGATCTCGATCGATTGGCTGGGAAAAACCTGCGGGGCTAAAGATACCGCAGCACGTCGAGCCGGAGCTGCGCGATGACGGCGATGATGAGGTAGCAGACGAGGGTGACCAGGGGGACCCAGCTGCGCGCCGCCCCGAAGAACTTCTGCGCTCGCGCGGGCACCGGGATGTTTCCGGTGGCCAGGTTGTAGAAGGTCACGGACAGGAATATCGGGATGGTCGAGGCCCACACCACCATGCACCAGGGGCACAGGGTGCCGAGATGGAAGATGCTCTTCGTAATCAGGAAGATCACGAACGACAGTGCGAAGAGCACCCCGACGTTGAGCGTGAGCCAATACCAGCGCGCGACCCGCGCCCCCGCGAGCAGTGTCATGCCCACGACGATGAGGGCGAAATAGCCGGCCAGCCCGATGACCGGGTTGGGGAATCCGAATGCCGATCCTTCGGGCGACGCAAGGTTCTTGCTGCACTGCACGACCACGCTGAAGTCGCAACTGAGGTTCGAGGATGAAGCCGGATTCTCGAGCACCTGGAACTTGTCGAGGGTGAGCTCGAACGCGGCGAGGAAGCCGAAAAACCCCCCGACGACGAGCAGGATTGCCAGGGGCAGTGGTCGTTTATAGGACGCCGCGTCGGTCACCCTGAGGATTATTGCATGCCCCAAATCCCGGGGAACTGTGAATGCATGCGATAATTTGGGTAAGTCATCCGGGCCGCGCTCGCGATGACGCCAAAGAAGGCTTTACCGGGCACCAAACCGGGCCGCACGTGCTTCGACCAAAAAACGCTAACCGCGCAGATCCTTGAGTGTCGGTCAGATCCTGAATCAGAACAGATCCAGTACCTGGCTCGAGACCGAGTAGCTGGGCAGACACGAGCGTAACCGCGTCAGAGTTCACACCGCGTTGGATAGCAAGTTCCAAATTAGACATGGGCAACATTCGCCAGGCCACCGAGCCGGGTGCGGGTTGCAGACATGAAGGATTAGTAGCGCATTCGCGCAGTGTGGGTTGCCCTTTCGGCAATTTTGCTCGGAATGCACTCGAGAGAGTACCCGGTGGGCGGCGCGGTCGCCCATACGGCCAAGGAGTACACCAGTAATGGTGAATGAAGACGTAAACAACACCGCAGATTCAGCCAAGGCCCCGAAGCGGCGCGGACGGCTTTTCGGCCGAGGCGAACCCAAGGCGCAGCCCGTCGCAGTGAGCCCGGCGCCGGAGGTCGTGCTGCCGCCGGTTGCCGCGGCACCGGTCGTCGATGCACCTGTCGAGGCCGCGGTCGTTGACGCGCCGGCCAAAGCCCCACGCCGACGCGCGACGACGGCCAAGTCTGCCGCAGAACATATCAATGCGTCACCGTCAGAGCCATCGCTCGTGCCGGACGCCGGCGATGAGCCGGCAGCGCCACGAGCTCGCCGTTCCCAGCCCAGGCGGGCGAGTTCAGGTTCGGAGCAGGGTCCCGCAGGTTCCGATCAGCATGGAGCCGACCAGCAGGGTTCCGACCAGCTGCGTGACGACCAGCCGAATGCCGGCCAGGCGCCAGGTCAGCCAGTCGCGGCGGCGCTCCGCCCCACGACTTCGTTGCTCTTCCAGGCGCCGGACCTCCCGCCGCTCCCGCCTCTCCCGCGCCAATCGAATGCTGGGCAGCGAGGCACTGACTCCAGGGGCACTGACGCCAGGGGCACCGACAATCGTGGCAATGATGGGACGGGCAACCAGGGTGAGTCAGCGGCCGGCGTGCGCCGTCGCTCGCGTCGGCGTCCCGGCGAGGAGCCCCGCGAGGGCGACAACGAGCCGAACGTCGTCGTCAAGGTGCGCCAGCCGCGCAAGGCGCCGGAGCCGATCACCGAACCCCAGCGCGTCAAGGGATCGACCAGGCTTGAGGCCAAGAAGCAGCGCCGTCGTGACGGTCGCGATGCCGGGCGTCGCCGCCCGGTAATCACTGAGGCGGAGTTCCTCGCTCGCCGTGAGAGCGTCGACCGGGTCATGGTGGTGCGCTCCGGCGGTGGCCGCATCCAGATCGGTGTGCTTGAAGACGGCGTGCTGGTCGAGCACTATGTCGCTAAGGCGGCGGAGGCGAGCCTCATCGGCAACGTCTACCTCGGCCGCGTGCAGAACGTTCTGCCAAGCATGGAGGCCGCGTTCGTCGACATCGGGCGCGGGCGCAACGCTGTGCTTTATTCGGGTGAGGTCGACTGGGAGGCCGCTGCAGCCGAGAGCGAGGGCGGCAAGAACCAGCCGCGCCGCATCGAACTGGCGCTCAAGCCGGGCGATCGTGTTCTCGTGCAGGTCACGAAAGACCCGGTTGGTCACAAGGGCGCTCGGCTAACGAGCCAGGTAAGCCTGCCCGGCCGTTACCTGGTCTACGTTCCGAACGGATCGATGAACGGCATCAGCCGCAAACTTCCGGATACCGAGCGAGCCCGGTTGAAGACCATCCTCAAGCAGGTGCTGCCCGAGAACGTTGGCGTCATCGTGCGAACTGCCGCGGAGGGCGCCACCGAGGAGCAGCTGACCCTTGACGTCAATCGCCTGACCAGCCAGTGGGCAGAGATCAGCCGGCTTGTCGAGACCCAGCAGGCACCTGTGCTTCTGCATTCCGAGCCCGACCTGCTCGTCAAGATCGTTCGCGACGTGTTCAACGAGGACTTCCAGAAGCTGGTCATCTCCGGCGAGGATGCGCAGGCGACGATCGAGAACTACCTGCGCTCGGTCGCTCCCGACCTGCTCGATCGTGTGCAAACCTACGACGAGCCCGGCGACGCGTTCGACACCTACCGCATCAGCGAGCAGATCGAGAAGGCGCTCGACCGCAAGGTGTGGCTGCCGTCCGGCGGTTCGCTCGTCATTGACCGCACCGAGGCCATGACGGTTGTTGACGTCAACACCGGCAAGTTCGTCGGGTCGGGCGGAAACCTCGAAGAGACGGTCACCAAGAACAACCTGGAGGCCGCCGAAGAAATCGTGCGCCAGTTGCGATTGCGCGACATCGGCGGAATTATCGTCGTCGACTTCATCGATATGGTGCTGGAGTCCAACCGTGACCTCGTGCTGCGCCGTCTCGTCGAGTGCCTCTCGCGCGACCGAACGAAGCACCAGGTCGCGGAGGTGACGTCGCTGGGCCTCGTGCAGATGACGCGGAAGAAGCTTGGTCTCGGCCTGCTGGAGTCGTTCAGTGAGCCGTGCGAGCATTGCGCCGGCCGCGGGATCATCGTTCACCACGACCCGGTGACGCGCCACCGCCAGAGTGCGCAGCCACCGATTGAAGGCAGCAGCGGTCGTCGCGGCCGCGGCGGTAAGGGTCCCGCGTCGGGCGGATCGGCATCGACAGCACCGCGCAGCGGCGCGGGTGCACCCACCAACGGCACCCACGCGATCACCGAAGACGTGCGCAAGGCGCTCGCCCAGGTCGCCGCGAGTACGGTGCACGCTGATCATGCTGATCATGCTGATCATGCCGCCCGCCTCGGCGCCACGGATGGGCCAGCGAGCGCTGAAGCTACAACGTCACAGGCTGGGCCCCAGGCTGTGGAGTCCCAGGCTGTGGAGTCACAGTCCGCGAAGTCACAGGCGGCAAAGTCACCGGCAGTGCCAAACTACGAGGCTGAGTCGCAGCCTGAGTCCGGCGGGCCAACCGTCTTCGAGCTTCCGGTGACGCGTGCGCCGCGTGCTGCACGCAGGGTGAGCGACGAAGTCGCCGAGGACCTTCTCGGATCGGTGCTGAATGCCCTTCCCGAGCCCCGGCAACCAGGGCAGGGCCGGTCGCGCGTTTCCCGTCGTGCCACGAACACGGGTTCCGGAATAGTGACATCTGGTCCCTCTGAATAGAGGGCGCACCGTCCGCCAGCACTGAGTGAGTTAGCCCAGCACTGGGGTTAGCCAAGCACTGAGCCAACCCGAATGGAACGAGTGGTCACAGTCCGCGTTTCCGCCTCTGCGACACCCGGAGTCCGCTGGCCTGCAGGCGTTCGATCATTTCGCGCACGCCGACCGGTTCTGCGCCCATGGCAACCAGCTCATTCCATTTGCGGTCAGGCACGTCATAGTGGTCGTGATCGAAGGCCCGCCGTGGGATGCCTGCGCGTTCCGCGAACTCGTGCAGCTCATCCAGCGAGGAGTCGCTGACGATGTGTGCCCAAAGTATGTCGTGCGCCGGCCAGATGGGCTGGTCGATGAGCACTGTCATCAGCCCATCATCCCCGAACCGCTGGTCGGGCGAAACTCAGGCATATCGGTGGTTCCGTGGATGAATAGACCGGGGAGTGCCGGCTTCGCCTGAAATTCGCCCGCAGTTCGAAACGCGGCGCCGCGGGTTTGACCGGATTCGAGAAAACCACGTACTATTGACCCTTGGTGTGTGCTGGGCTGAGCCCGCAATCAACGCCAACAGCTTCTTCAGGGCGTGTGTTCTCGCAATGCCGTCTCGAAACCAGTGTTGCATTCAAGCAACAGCACTTTTAAACAGCATTCTTAAACAGCAGAGTCTTTCAACAACTTTCAACAAACAGCTTCACTTCAAATAGCTTCACTTCAAACAAAGGGTTACTCGTGGTTTACGCAATCGTGCGCGCCGGTGGTCGGCAGGAAAAGGTCGAGGTCGGCACCGTTGTCGTTCTCGACCGCATCAAGGCCGACAAGGATGGCAACATCGAGCTGGTTCCGGTGCTGCATGTCGATGGTTCGACAATCACGCACGACGCCAAGGCCCTCGCGAAGATCAAGGTCGTTGCCGAGGTCGTCGGTGACGAACGCGGCCCCAAGATCGTGATCCAGAAGTTCAAGAACAAGACCGGTTATAAGAAGCGCCAAGGCCACCGCCAGGAGCTGACCCGCGTCAAGATCACCAGCATCAAGTAACCAACTTTTCGTTTCCCAAAGGGGCTCAATACTCATGGCACACAAAAAGGGCGCAAGCTCCACTCGTAACGGTCGCGACTCCAACGCACAGTACCTCGGCGTGAAGCGTTTCGGCGGCCAGGTCGTCAAGTCGGGTGAGATCATTCTTCGCCAGCGCGGCACCCACTTCCACCCGGGCGCGAATGTCGGCCGCGGCGGAGACGACACGCTGTTCGCACTTGCTGCGGGTGCGGTCGAGTTCGGCCAGAAGGGCGGCCGCAAGGTCGTCAACATCGTGGTGCCGGAGTAGGCGCCCCGAAATCCACCAGCTTTTCGACAGGGGCGAGCTTCGGCTCGCCCATGTTGTTTAAGCAGCGCAGGGTTAACCGGCGGGTGGCTGGTTCGCCACCACCTCCCTCACATCGCCGGGAACCGTTTTGAGGAAATTTAAGGAGCAATCGTCATGGCAACTTTTGTTGACCAGGTGACGCTGCACCTTCGCGCCGGCCACGGCGGCAACGGATGTGTTTCCGTGCGTCGAGAGAAGTTCAAACCCCTCGCGGGTCCTGACGGTGGCAACGGCGGCAATGGCGGAGATATCGTTCTCGTCTCCGATCCGCAGGTCACCACACTCCTCGGTTTCCATCGCGCACCGCACCGCCACTCCGACAACGGGGGACCGGGGATGGGTGACCACCGTGCGGGTGCGCACGGCGAGACCCTTGAGCTCGCGGTCCCCGTGGGCACGGTCGTTCATGACGCGGACGGCGAGACCCTCATCGACCTGGACACGCCCGGAATGCGGTTTGTCGCTGCCCCTGGCGGCCAGGGCGGCCTTGGCAATGCGGCGCTCGCGACCAACAAGCGCAAAGCCCCGGGTTTCGCGCTTCTCGGAACGGATGGCTTCGAGGGCGACATTCGGCTCGAGCTGAAGACGGTCGCCGATATCGCGTTCGTCGGTTATCCGTCCGCGGGTAAGTCGAGTCTTATCGCTGCTATCTCTGCGGCCAAGCCGAAAATCGCCGACTATCCCTTCACCACTCTCCATCCCAACCTCGGAGTCGTGCAGGCGGGTGAAGTTCGTTTCACGGTCGCGGATGTTCCCGGCCTGATCGAGGGCGCGAGCGAGGGCAAGGGGCTTGGTCTCGAATTCCTGCGCCATGTCGAGCGATGCACCGCGCTGCTGCATGTGCTCGATTGTGCGACGCTCGAGCCCGGTCGCGACCCGATCAGTGATCTTGAGGTCATCCTCGGTGAGCTGGCGGCGTATCCGGTGCCGGAGGGCCAGCTTCCGCTTCTCGAGCGCCCGCAGCTCATCGCACTGAACAAGATTGACGTTCCTGAGGGCCGTGAGCTCGCCGATTTCGTGCGGCCCGAGCTTGAGGCGCGCGGTTACCGAGTGTTCGAGATTTCGGCTGTTTCCCGGGCGGGACTCCGTGAGCTGACGTTCGCGCTGGCCGAGCTGGTCGAGGCGGATCGCGCGGCGAAAGCGCTCGTGGTTGCCGCGCCACGCATCGTGCTCCGTCCCAGGGCTGTGGATGAGGTCGACTTCGTCGTTCGGGTCGAGGGCGGCACCTACGGCGACGTGTATCGCGTGCTGGGGGCGAAGCCGCAGCGCTGGGTGCAGCAGACTGACTTCAACAACGAGGAGGCCGTCGGGTTTCTCGCAGACCGCCTGGCGAAGCTCGGCATCGAGACTGAGCTGTTCAAGAAGGGTGCTGTCGCGGGTTCGACTGTCATCATCGGCCCCGGCGACGGCGTCGAATTCGATTGGGAGCCCACGCTGACCTCGACGGCTGAACTTATGATGGCCCCCCGCGGTACTGATCCCCGACTGCTCAACGATGCCCGCCCCACGCATCCGACGCGCCGCCAGAACTATCTCGACCGCATGGATGCCAAGGCGGCCGCGCGCGCGGAGCTGGAGGCGGAGCGCGCAGCAGGAATCTGGAATGACGACGAAGGCTTTGCCGTGGATAAGGCCGCTCAGTCGGACTCGGATAGCTCCAGAAATGACGACGAAGGCGTTGCCGTGGACACGATCACCCACCCAGGCTCCAGCGCCAAATCTGCATCAGAGAGCAACGCCCGTGACTAAGATTCATACCCGTGCCGATATTCCGCTGGCCTCGCGGATTGTCGTCAAAGTGGGCTCGTCGTCGATCAGCGGCGCGAACGCCTCACAGATCGGACCGCTGGTGGATGCCCTCGCCAGTGCGCATGCCCGCGGCTGCGAGGTCGTGCTGGTGTCATCCGGTGCGATCGCGACGGGGATGCCGTTCCTCAGGCTCGACTCCCGTCCCACCGACCTCGCGACCCAGCAGGCGGCTGCAGCCGTCGGGCAGAACCTCCTCATCTACCGCTACCAGGAGAGCCTTCGCCGCTATGAGATCGTGGCGGGCCAGGTGTTGCTCACGGGTGGCGACATGGAGAACCCGGTGCACCGCAGCAATGCCCAGCGGGCTATGGAGCGACTGCTTGGGCTCCGCATCCTGCCCATCGTGAACGAGAACGACACGGTTGCGACGCAGGAGATCCGGTTCGGTGACAACGACCGACTTGCCTCCCTGGTGGCGGAGCTTATCGACGCCGACCTCCTGGTGCTGTTGTCCGATGTGGATGCGCTCTATACCCGGCCACCGCACGAACCCGGCGCCGAGCGCATCAGCGAGGTGCCGTTCGGTGACGAGCTGCTTTCCGTAACCTTCGGTGACATTGGGGCCGCGGGAGTCGGCAGCGGGGGAGCAGGCACCAAGGTTGCGGCAGCCCGTCACGCTGCCTCATCCGGAACACCGGTGCTGCTCGCCGAGACAGGTAGTGCTTTCGCAGCCCTCGCTGGTGAGGACCTGGGCACCTGGTTCGCTGCTCGTCCGATCTAAACTTGGCGCATGCCTGAGACAGCCGTCGCTGCGACGTTCACCCAGAAGCTCGAGGCCAGCCGTGCCGCCGCGCGCGTGCTCGCCACCGTTACCACTGAGCAGAAGAACCGTGCCCTGCATGCCATCGGCGCGGCCATCCTGCGCAACGCGGACCGGATCCTTCCCGCGAACGAGCTCGACCTGGCCAACGCCCGCGAGAACGGGATGAGCGACGGGATGCAGGACCGCCTGCGACTCGATTACCGCCGGCTTGAGGCGCTCGAGGCCGCCGTGGTGCAGGTGGCGTCGCTCGATGACCCGACCGGAGTGGTCGTGAGCGGTACGACGCTCGCAAACGGGCTTCGCATTTCGCAGGTGCGCGTGCCGTTCGGCGTGGTCGGCGCCATTTATGAGGCTCGGCCCAACGTGACCATCGATATCGCCGCGCTGGCGTTGAAGAGCGGGAATGCCGTCGTGCTGCGGGGTGGCTCCGCCGCGGAGAATACGAACCGTGTCCTCGTAGACCTGCTGCAGGGCGCACTCATCGAAGTGGGGTTGCCGTTCGAGGCGGTGCAGACTATCGACGAATTCGGACGTGACGGCGCGCGCGATCTCATGCAGGCCAGAGGCTTCATCGACGTGCTGATCCCACGGGGAAGCGCCGAACTAATTAACACGGTCGTGTCCGGGTCGACAGTGCCGGTCATCGAGACGGGTGCCGGTGTCGTGCACATCTATCTCGACGAGTCGGCGGATGAGAAGACTGCGGTCGACATCGTGCACAACTCGAAGGTGCAGCGTCCAAGTGTCTGCAATGCCCTCGAAACCTTGCTCGTTCACCAATCCGTCGCCGCGACTTTGCTTCCACCGGTTATCCGGAAGCTGCGCGAGTCAGGGGTGACCATCCACGGTGATGCGCGCACGCAGGCGCTGGTTCCGGATGTCGTGCCCGCCACGGAAGAGGACTGGTCGACCGAATACATGTCGCTCGACCTCGCCGTGCGTGTCGTAGACGACCTCGATGACGCCATCGAGCACATCCACCGTTATTCGACCCATCACACCGAGTCGATCATCACAAACGACCTGGCTCGCGCCGAACGATTCCTTGCCGAGGTGGACTCCGCAGTGGTGATGGTCAATGCGTCCACGCGGTTTACCGATGGGGGCGAGTTCGGGTTCGGGGCCGAGGTCGGTATCTCGACCCAAAAGCTTCACGCGCGTGGACCAATGGGACTACCCGAACTCACCAGCACCAAGTGGGTTGTGCGCGGCGCGGGTCACGTGCGCGGCTAGACTTTCACTGCCCCGATCGGAGAAATTGCATGCCTTTGCTCGCCACTGTGCTTACTAGTTCTGTGCTTTCTAGCTCTGTGCTCACCAACCTCGCGCACGCGGGAGTGATCGCCGACACCAAGGTGCCGATTATCCTGCCGTCGTACGCGTTCGGCGCTATCGCCTTCGGAATCTTCCTGCTTTTCGGCGTCGTCACCTGGACCTACCGCGATGTTGCCAACCGTCACGCCCACAAGGCCGCGACGTCGTATCACGATGATCACGAGCACGGTTCAGCGGGCCCCCACAAGTAACCCATGACCGACAACGTCGTCGAGACCGTGGGATTGCCAGAGGACTCTCAGGGTGGGCGACGTCGCATCGGTGTGATGGGCGGAACCTTCGACCCGATTCACAACGGGCACCTTGTCGCGGCAAGCGAAGTGCAGCAGCATTTTGCTCTCGATGAGGTGCTGTTCGTGCCCACCGGGCAACCGTGGATGAAGCCGGCGGTGACGGAGGGCGAGCATCGCTATCTCATGACAGTCATTGCAACGGCGGCGAATCCGAGGTTCACCGTGAGTCGCGTCGATATCGATCGGGACGGTCCCACCTACACGATCGACACGTTGCGCGACATCCGCAAACTGCATCCGGATGCGGACCTGTTCTTCATCTCGGGGGCTGATGCAATCGCCCAGATCCTTGACTGGAAGAACGTCGAAGAACTGTGGTCTTTGGCCCATTTTGTGGCAGTTTCTCGGCCAGGACACGAGCTCGCTATTAGCGCATTGCCAACGCAGGAGGTAAGCTCGCTTGAAGTTCCCGCGTTGGCAATTTCGTCGACCGATTGCCGGAGCAGGGTTAGCCGGGGCTTTCCGGTCTGGTATTTGGTCCCCGATGGTGTTGTTCAGTACATCTCAAAACACCACTTGTATCGGAGTATCGCATGACCACATTCCAGGATCCGCCACCGCATTCGCGGCGCGCGGTTCGTCAGAGTGAGCGCGGCGAGACTGTGCCGGCAACTCCCGCCGAGGGCACGCCATACAGCTTTGATGCGGCGGCCAGGTCCGTTTCATCGGCTCCCGTAGCGCACCCGAACCCGCAAGCCGCCATCGTGCCGCAGGTTGTGTCTCAGCCGGCGGCTGTTCCGGAGAACAGTGCTGCGAACGCCCAGGCCGCACAGCCCCTGGCTCCCGCCGTGCTGCCTAGTGGGCGCCGTGCCCAATTGCCCGCGACCTCGGTGAGCTCCGATAGCTCCGATAGTGAGCACCGCGACGGCCAGCAGCTTCCAGGCTTCGAGCCGTTGACCTATTCCACCCAGGGTCGCATCGCCCAGCCCGACGACGAGCAGGCGCACCAGAATCACTCCGCGACGTCCGACCGTGCCGAATCCCTCGCTTTCGGTGATTCTGCATTTCGGGTTCGTGACTTCAGCCCGGAAGGGCGTCGGTCTGCTGCACCCCGGCAGCCTCTGGACACCCCCCTGACGACGTCGTCTTCGTATCCCGGGCCCGGCCAGACGTCCGGTCAGGCACACAGTGCTGCGCATGTGCAGGGGCCAGCGCTGACCCAGCCGGTCGACCTCGACTACCACACGCAGGCCTCCCCACCGCCCCAGGCTGCAGGTCCAGCGCAGACTGCAGGTCCAGCGCAGGCTGCAGGTCCAGCCCAGACTGCCGTTCCGCCGCAGTCGCACGCTCACGTCGCGTCGCCGCTTCCACCCACTTTTTCGTCGTCGTCGTCGTCCCTGTCGCCGTCGCCCCTGTCGCCATCGACTTCGCCGTCCGTCTCGCCGTATGTGTCATCGTCCGGCTCGCTCGACGAGAACCAGGGTCACACCATGACTCGCCGGGAGCTGCGGGAACTTCGCGCAGCAGCGGAACAGCAGGTGCCTGCTCTTCAGCTGCCGGAGCCGATCGATACGCTGCTGAACTCCGGTCCGATCGACATTCCCACGCTCGCGCCCCCGCCCGGGCAGTCGCAGGCACTTGCCGAGGCGATGGCCGAGTTCGACATGCTCACGCGAGCGCGACGTGAGGCTGACGCCCGCGCCCGCGATGCCCAGGTCGCGAGCCTGGCAACACCAATCGTGCTTCCCCCGAAGCAGGCTTCGCCGCAGGTTGCGGAGCCTGTGCTCCCGATGCCGGTCGCGGCTGACCCCGTCGGTTCTGTGCCGGTTGCTGCTGCACCAGTCGCTGCTGCACCAGTCGCTGCTGCACCAGTCGCTTCAGCACCGGTCGCTGCTGCACCAGTCGATTCAGCACCGGTCGCTTCCGTACCTTCTGCCGTCTCCGTGTCGTCACCCCCTGCGCCGGCCCGCGTTGCGCCGCCGCACCTCATCTTCCCCCTCGTTGATGTTGTGCCAACGGAGCCAGTGCAGGCAGCCCCGGAGGCGTACGGCCAGCCGCCGGCAGCGCAGCCGCCGGCAGCGCAATCCACGGCCGCGCAATCCACGGCCGCGCAATACCCTGCTGACCAGCCTCCCGTCCCCGAGCGGCCCGTCGCCGAGCGGCCCATCGCGCAGCCGCTCTCCTTCGACCAGTCCCCGATCCTCGCCCCGCCGGTGTTTCCTGCCTCCGCAGGCACGAACTCGGTCGACCAGGATGAGCACGGTGGTCGTTCGCCTCGGGCCTCCAACCATTGGCGCGTTCAGGCGGCGATGGAAGACGACGACCTTCCCTACGAAAACACCATCAGCCGCACGGTGGGTTTGAACACGTCGGCGATCACGACCAGTGCGCTGGTTCTGCCTTCTGTTCCGCAGCCGGACGGTCTTCTCGCCTCCCTGACCTCCACAGGCGAAATTCTGGTCACCGGTTCGATTGCGCTTCCGCGCAGTCTCGGATCAACGGGGGCACACCCTCACCGAGTCGATCATGCCGACGACGAGGATGACCCGCTCGACAGCCAGGTGGCCGCCCCGGATTCTGCCCCGGTTCGCGCTATCCGTGCTGTCAGCACCACCACATCGACCCGTGCCGTCATCGAGACCAAGCGCCCACAGGGCAACCGCCTGCTGACGGGCGTGATCATCGCCGCCAGCGTGCTGTGTGTCGGTCTCGTCGGCCTGCTCGTGTTTGCGTTCGCTACCGGCAAGCTGTGACGCGGCAGACGTCTCCCAACCACCCAAGGAACCAGTGACTGCATCCCAACACGCCCTCGAACTCGTGAGAGTGGCGGCTACCGCCGCGGACTCGAAGGGCGGCGAGGACCTCGTCGCGCTCGATGTCTCGGGGCCATTGCCCCTGACGGACGTCTTCCTTCTCGTCACGGGCCGCAATGAGCGCAACGTGCTCGCTGTGGCTGGTGAAATCGAGGACAAGCTCATCGAGTTCGGTGCCAAACCTCTGCGGCGCGAAGGTCGCCAGGAGGGCCGCTGGGTGCTGCTCGACTTCGGCGACCTCGTGGTTCATGTCTTCCACGAGGAGGACCGCATGTATTACTCGCTCGAGCGGCTCTGGAAGGATTGCCCGGCAATCCCGATTGAGCTTGCCGTGACGCGCGCGGCCGACTAGAGCACCCATGAGTTGGCCGGTGCTCGCTGGCGAGCGGATGACACTCCGTGCGCCCGCGGCTGCGGATGCAGCACCCCTACTCGGCATACTGGCGGAGCCCGAGGTATCGCGCTGGTGGGTCGGCTACGGGCCAGACCGGATCCGAGAAGAGATCCTCGAGTCGGGCAATGCCCTCGTCATGGATATCGAGGGGCAGTGCGCCGGCGCGATCTTTCTCTATCCGGAGGATGATCCGGAGTACCTGCACGTCGTCATCCACCTGTTTCTTGGGGCTCAGTGGTACGGCAAGCGTTATGGTGCCGAGGCGTTGGCAATCGTGATCACGCATCTCGCGTCGAAAGGCCACCACCGGTTCACCCTCGATCCCAACGTGAATAACGCACCGGCGATCCGAAGCTATGAACGTCTGGGATTTCGTAGGATCGGAGTGCTGCGTGAGTACCAGCTTCGCCCGGACGGCACACACGAGGACGGCCTGCTGATGGACCTTGTGCTCAGCGACTTTCCTGATGGCGTCGACTGGCGACGCAACTAGCTGCGTGCTGCGCCTCGATCGCGCAGCTCGATCACCTGGGACGTCAGCTGGTCGGCAACCAGTTCGAATGGTTCCATCGATTGTTCGGCGCGGCTGAGGACGACTGCTCCCTCGGTTGCGGCAATAAGCACCGCGGCAAATCGGGACGCGTCGAGTTCGAGCAGTCCGCCCTCGTGGAGCAGCACCGCCAGGCGGAGTCTCCAGGTGCGGAACACGGTTGCAGCGTGATCGAGCAGGTCGGCCGAGTCGGTAGCGATGGTGACCGCGAGTACCGAGCATCCGGCTTTGTAGTTCGAACGGACGAGAACCTCGCGCCACATTCCCAGAAAGTGCGTCGTGACTTCCTGCGCCGTCTTGCCCGCGACTCGATCGATGAGCGCTATCGCGTGGGCCCCAGCCAGGTCGACGGCGGATGCGATCAGCTGGTCTTTGCCGTCCGGAAAGTGGTGATAGATCGAGCCGCGCGGTGCGCCCGTCAGGTCGAGCACTTCTGAGAATGACGTCTCCTGCAGCCCGCGTTCCGCGAGAAGGCGCGCAGCGCCCGCGACCATGCGTGCGCGGGTTTCACCGGCCACTGTTTCGCCCCCTCCGTGCACTCCCGTGCTCAGACATTCTGGTTGGGAGAACCAATCCAACTCTATGATTATCATCATAGCTTGACTATGACGAACGTCATAAGGCAGACTCAGGTAGTCGCACCGGTTTCCACAGGACTCATCACGCGACTTTCAACACAACTCACAAGGAGAACCCTCATGCCCATGATTGACGTCTACGCTACGGCCGGAACTTTCAACGACAAGCACAAGCTCGCGATCGATCTTGCGACGACGGTCATGACCATCGAGGCGGTTCCGAATATCCCGATGTTCCGCCAGAACACCGCCGGTTTCGTTCACGATCTTCCGGCAGGCGACCTTGCGAACGTCAATGGGGACACCAATTATGTGCGGGTGCAGGTGCTGACCAATGCCGGGGCACTCGATCGTGACAAGCAGCTCGCGGTTGTCGAGCAGCTCACTGCGCTGATCGCTGAGGCTGCGGATGACCCGACGATTGTCGATCGCACCTGGGTGCTCCTGACCGAGGCTGTGGCGGGCGGATGGGGCCTCAAGGGCCACGCGAACACCAACGATGAGTTGGTCGCTGCCGCGCGGGCCCAGATCGCGGAACTGCAGGCGTCCAAACCAGCGGAGTAGCGGTCTGACGCGAGTCCACGCGTCTCCACACTCGTCTCCACGCGTCGTACGGGCTTTCAGGGTGGCGTTAGGCGGTTTCGTGTGTCTGGGTGGGGGTTTGGGGGTGGGTGCGGTAGGTGCGTCCGGTTGGGGTGGTCCAGGTGAGCACTCCGGAGCCGTCGCCGGTTTGGGTGACTTTCCAGGGGGTGTTGCCTTTGAGGGTGTGGTGGTTGCGGCAGAGGTGGGCGAGGTTGGTGTGGTCGGTTTCGCCGCCGAGCGCCCAGTCGTGGGTGTGGTCGATGTCGCTGCGTTCGGCGGGCATGCTGCAGCCGGGGAATCGGCAGGTGAGGTCTCGGATTTGGAGGTGTCTTCGGAGGTCTGGGGGGACTGTGTAGCGTGTGCGTCCGACGGAGAGCACGGCCCCGGTTTCGGGGTGGGTGAGGATGCGCAGGAAACTTTTCGCCCCGGCGGTGAGCCGGCGGGCGGTGACCGGGTCGATGGGGACCCACCCGTCCAGGGTGGCGGGGGTGTTGTTGTGGCCGAGGAGGGTGAGGACGGGCACGGTGATGGTGACTTCGGCGGTGATGCCGCGGTACCAGTGCACGAAGTTTTCGTCATCCCACTGGTCGGGGACTACCCCGAAGGCTTCGCCGTCGACGTGGGCGAGGAGCACGTGGGTGAGGATGTCGGCGCGGCGTTGGTCGAGGGTGCGTTCTTCGAGGGGCCTGTTGAGGGCGCGTGCGGCGGTGGTGAGCCGGTTGAGGATGGCGTGGAGGTGCACGGACCCGGCGCGGATCGTGAGGGAGGACATCCCGTCGCGGTCGTCGTCGAGGGTGACGCCCCGCTCATCGAGGGCGGTGGTGTGTCGTGCAACGATGGTTTCGGGGTGGAGCTGTTCTCGGGTTTTGCGCAGCATCCGGGCGAATTTCGGGGGAGTGAGCCGCTCGGCTGATTCGAGTACTTTCTGTTCCAGCCCGGCCATGGGGGCGGGGTCAAGGCCCGCCGTCTGGTCCACCATGATGGTGGCGTGACGCCAGGAAATATCGCCGCGTCCCAGCGCTGCCGTGGTGGCGGGAAGAGCGCTGGCGAGCACCCCGGAGACTGCGATGAGGTTCTCGGCGGCGCGCTCGGAGATGGTCAGCAGGGCAGCGACCTCGGCCCGGAACGAGCGCTGCGCCAGAACCGCCGAATCGAACCGGGCCACACTGGATACCTCTGCGTCGGCTCGCGTCGCCGCCTGACCGGCCGCCCGCGCCAGGTGTTCTTTGCGGGCGAGGTCGAGGGCCAGCGCACGCAACGCGGAGAGTTGGTTGATCTGCCGGTCGAGCCCCGCGACAACATCCAGCAGGTCGCCGCCGCGCGCGGGGACCGCGTCTGCGGGGGCGAACGAGGGGCCGGATACCATGCACTAATTCCAGCAGGCCACGCCGACACCGATGCTAGTTATCCACAGAAAACCAGCCTCAAGCGCCCACAACGCCAAAACAATCTTCGAATGTCGCCGTTCGAAGACCACCGCAGGAGCGCAGCACGGCACGTGAGCCGCGGCCTTGTGCACTTAGCCGATCCACGGACAGCCGGTGAGGTCCGGAAGCGTGCCCGAGGGCGTCCCGATAACTCTGGCAGGATCACCAGTCCCCACCTTGTGGCTCGCCACGCATGCAGCGACCGATGCTACGCCGACCTCAGAGGCCTGCAGCTCGAACTGCCACTTTTCGTCGACGCCCTCGTACTCGGTGACGTAGCAGCGATTGTCAGAGCCGTCCGCGACAGCCGAGTCATCGATGGAGTACGACGGCACAATGCTGGTTGGCGGAACGTCGATCGGATGCCCTAGCGCACCCATGCATCCCTCGTAGCGGCTGAAGGCGGCGATGTCCTCGTCGCGCGTGACGACACCGTCGGACAACTCCTGTGCCTGCGCAGCTGACTCGACGAGTTTGGGAATTTCCGACCACGAGAGCCACACGGTGAATCGAGCAGCCCTGGGCGCCCGGATCGTCAGCACATGGCCGCCGGCCCCGGGCACGGGCACAAAGTCGGAACCAGCCGAACCGGGATCGCAATCCGGGTATCGCTCGTATTGCTTCGAGTCGAGGAGTCCGGCGAATGATCCGGCGTCGAGACACGCGAACCCCTCGACGAGGTCGGTCGCCTCCGATGGTCGCGCGCCCAGGTCGATTTCCTGAGTGCCCGTGGCTGTGCGCACGATCGGTTGGCCGAGCAGTTTTCCGTCTTCCATTCTGACCTGGACCCGCGCGGCGCTTTCCGCTGTGGCCTGGGCGGTGAGCACCAGAGGGTCGACTGTGGAGACATGTGCAACAGCGCCACCGGTGAGCGCGCCGGCGATGGCAAACGCTGCCAGCGCCCCAATTGCGAGCCTGAGCGGCGGACGACGGCGAACGTAGGGCCCGAGATTTGCCGTCACGACCAACGCCTGCCTGAATTCGGTAGCGCGGTCGCGGGGTGGGGTTTCACTGCTCACTGCGCGCCTCCTTGGCATGAGTGGGTGGGGCGAGATGACGCGCAAGCCGCGACTTTGCTCGTGATAACCGGGATTTCACCGTGCCTATCGGGATTCCGAGAATCGCTGCGGCGTCCTTTTCGGGCAGGTCCTCGAGTACGCAGAGACTGAGGATGCGCTGGTCAGCTGCCGACAGGCGTCGAAGAGCGTCGTGCGCGTCGGTTCCAAGCGAGTCGAAGTATCGGTCATCCGTGTGTGAGTCCACGGGAAGCCTGCTCAGCATCGCGCGATAGCGCCGGGAGCTGCGTGTGAGGTTCCTCGCGGAGTTGGTCGCGGTCAGGAGTAGCCACGGCAGCATTGATCCGTCGATGAAACGAACGGCATCTGCGCGTCGCCAGGCCTCAAGGAATGCGATCGAGACAATATCGTCTGCGTCTGCCGTGGTCGGGACCAGCCGGGAGCTGTGCCGAAAGAGCCGGTGCCTGTGCCGATCGAAAATCCGACCGAACGCCTCCCCGTCGCCGCGGAGAGCATCGGCCCAGTCGTGCTCGTCGTCCGTGGAGGTCGTCACACTAGAGAGTGTCCGCTGCGGAACGAAAGGTTCCCTCGTTTCTCGCGAACTTGCACACCCGTGTCGTGGAAGGTTCGCGAGAGGCGAGCGGATCGGCCTGTGACGCGAACCGCGAACAGCTCAGCGATCGCGGACGGCCCCCTGGGACGGCCGCACCACGAAGGTGTCCGGGACTCCAAGCGCGTGTTCTGAGAAGGCGCCGTCGATCGCCACCTGTATGCGGCTCACGTCTTCGCGTGCCACCAGGGCGATGACTGACCCACCGAATCCGCCACCCGTCATTCGTGCACCGATCGCGCCATTCTCGAGAGCCGTCTCGACAGCGAGGTCCAGCTCCGGCACCGAGATCTCGAAATCGTCGCGCATCGACCGATGGGACGCATCCAGCAGCTCGCCGATTGATCGCGGCCCGCTGGTGGCCAGCGCCGCGACGGTGTCCAACACCCTCTGGTCCTCCGTGACGACATGCCGAACCCGGCGGAACGTCACATCGTCGAGGAGCGCTCGCGCCCGAGGTAACTCATCGATCGTGACATCCCGCAGCGATTCGACGCCCAGGATGGACGCGCCCAGCTCACAGGATGCCCGACGCTCCGCGTAGCCGCCGCTGGCATGCTCGTGCTTGACACCAGTGTCGATGATCAGGGCTTCGAGGCCCGCAGCCTGGAGGCCCAACGGGATGATTCGGTAGTCCAGGCTTCGACAGTCGAGGAACACGGCCGAGTCCTCCTCACCCAGCAGCGACGCGGACTGGTCCATGATGCCGGTCGGCGCCCCGACCACCTGGTTCTCGGTGACCTGGGCGACGCGGGCAAGTGTCTGCCGGTCGAGGCCGAGCTGCCAGAGATCGTTGAGGGCGAGGGCGACGGCGCTTTCGAGAGCGTGGGATGACGACAGGCCCGCGCCGACTGGCACATCGGAGACGATGAAGATGTCGAGCCCGGGCACGGCCGCAAGGTCTGCGCCGAACTGTGACAGTGCCCACGCCACGCCGAGAGGATGCGCGGCCCAGCCCGTGAGGTTGCCCGGTGCTAGCTCGGCCAGGGGAATCTCGACCAGTTCGTCGGCGTATGCGCTGCCGACCCGCGCGACCGGGGTATCCCGAGTGCCGACCGCTACCACCGTGCGGCGGTCGATCGCGAACGGCAACACGAATCCACCGTTGTAGTCGGTGTGTTCACCGATCAGGTTGACTCGCCCCGGAGCGGACCAGATGCCGTCGGGTCGATAACCAAAAACCTGCTCGAACGCGAATGCCGTCTCGTCGCGAATATCGGTCAGCATGGTTCGCTCACGAGGCGTCGGCCTGGGCGATGGCCTCCCGGAGCCCACTTGCCGCAACCTCGGGGACGACGTCGCCGATCCAGGCACCCATAGCGGACTCGGATCCCGCCAGGTATTTGAGTTTGTCTTCCGCTCGTCGCGGTGAGGTCAACTGAAGCATGAGCCGAACCGTATCGCGGCCGACATCGCTTGGGGCCTGGTGCCACGCCGCAATGTAGGGGGTGGGGGTCGAGTAGAGACGATCGACGCCGCGCAGGAGTCGCAAATAGAGCCCGGCGAGCTCGTCGCGCTCGGCTTCCGTGGTGCCTGCGAAGTCGGCCACATGGCGCACGGGCAGGACGTGCACTTCGAGCGGCCAGCGGGCCGCGAAAGGGACGAACGCGATCCAGTGTTCGCCACGCAGGACGACGCGCTCCGAGGCGGCCTCAAATTCGAGGATGCTCGCAAACAGGTCCCCGTCGAAGCTTTCGATCGATGCGAGCAGTCGTTGTGTCCGCGGTGTGACGTAGGGGTAGGCGTAAATCTGGCCGTGCGGATGATGCAGGGTCACGCCGATCGCTTCCCCGCGGTTTTCGAACGGGAAGACCTCGCGAATGCCGGGCAGGGCTGACAACGCTGCTGTGCGATCGGCCCACGCCTCGATGACTGTGCGCGCCCGCGATGGTGTGAGTCCGGAGAACGATCCGGTGCTCTGCGGGCTGAAGCACACCACTTCGCAGCGTCCGATCGCGGGGAGGGAGCGGCCTACTCCGATTTCGGTGAGCTGGACATCCCCGTAGCCCTTGGAGAGTGCTGGTCCGAAGGAGGGGGAGCGATTCTCGAACACTACGACGTCGTAGTTATCGGGGATCTCGGAGGGGTTGATGGCGGAGTACGGGGCGAGCGGGTCGCGGTCGGATGGCGGAAGGAATACTCGATTCTGTCGCGCCTTGGCGATCGAGATCCATTCCCCGGTAAGCGGGTCCTGGCGCATGTCCGGAGTGTCGGGTCTTGGTTCGAGAGTGCGCACATCGGCCGCGCGCTCGGGCCCGAGGGTGGTGTCGGCATCATCGAAGTAGATGAGTTCGCGGCCATCCGCCATCAGGCGTTCGTGTTTCGAGATGTGGGGCATCGGTCTCCAGGAGCTTGCTAAATCGAAAGCAACTGTGCCCCAATTGACAAGAAAACACAAGTAAACAACAATAAAGCCATGGTGACTGAGCTCGATTTGCCGGCAGCGGTGCGTCGCGAACGCATCCGCGCGATCGTCGACGAGCAGGGTTTCGCTCGCGTCACCGAGCTCAGCGACCGGTTCGGCATCTCGGAGGTCACCACCCGAGCCGACCTGGATGCCCTCGCCCGGGATCTCGTCGTGCAACGAATCCATGGCGGAGCGATCGCGCTGTCGCCGGTTCCCGCGCCGGAGCAGGCGTTCGAGCAGACCGCGCACGCGGCCGCCGAGCAGAAGCGTGCCATCGGTGTCGCAGCGGCTTCGCTCGTGCAGTCCGGCCAGGCCATCGTGCTCGATGTGGGAACGACCACCACGGCCATCGCGACGGCGCTGCTCGCGCGAAGTGAGCTGCACGACGTCGTGATCATCACCAACGCGCTCAATATCGCGCTTTCGCTCGAGCCAGCGATCCCGCGGTTCAGTGTCGTCGTCACCGGCGGCACGCTTCGCCCGCTGCAACACTCGCTCGTCGACCCACTCGCCGGGGCGGTGATCGAACACATCCATGCCGACATCGCCTTTGTGGGGTGCAGCGGAGTGGATGTCGAGGCCGGTGTCACCAATGTCAACCTGCCCGAGGCGGATGTGAAGCGCCGGATGCTCGCCGCCGCCGCGCGCAGCATTGTCGTCGCAGACTCGAGCAAACTGGGGCTGGCGTACCACAGCCGCATCGCACCGCTGTCGGGCATCGACGGGCTCATCACCAGCTCGGATGCCGACCCGCGTGCGATCGAGCAGTTCGAGCGGGCCGGACTGCAGGTCACACTCGTCCCATAGCGTGCGGCAAGCGCGCCCCAAGCAAGCGCGGAGGATCGCTTGCTAACTTGGCTCAAACACTTTCGAGGAGAAGCATGACTTGGTTGGTCACGGGCGGCGCCGGCTACATCGGGGCCCACGTCGTGCGGGCACTGCAGGATGCGGGGCTGGAGCCGGTCGTTCTCGACGACCTTTCATCGGGCTTCGAGAACTTCGTTCCGGACGCGGTGCCGTTCGTGCGTGCGAGTATTCTCGACGGCCAGGCCCTGCTGCGCACCATTGATGCGCACAACGTGAGCGGTGTCATCCATGTCGCCGGCTACAAGTACGCGGGGGTTTCGGTTCAGCGCCCCCTGCACACGTATGAGCAGAATGTGACCGGTACGGCGACGCTGCTCGCAGCGATGGCCGATCGCGGCGTCGAGCGAATTGTCTTCTCGTCGAGTGCGGCCGTCTACGGCACACCGGATGTCGACCTGGTGACGGAGTCGACCCCCTGCGTGCCCGAATCGCCGTACGGCGAGTCGAAGCTGATCGGGGAGTGGCTGCTGCGCGACCAGGCTGTCGCGTCCGGCCTTCGCCATACCTCGCTGCGCTATTTCAACGTCGTCGGGTCGGGAGACCCGACCGTGTACGACACAAGCCCGCACAACCTGTTTCCGCTCGTGTTCGATGCGCTCGTGGAGGGCCGGACTCCGCGTATCAATGGCAACGACTACCCGACACCGGATGGTACGAACGTGCGCGATTACCTTCACGTCGCCGATCTTGCGGTCTCCCACGTCGCAGCCGCTCGACGCCTGGAGGCGGGGGACACGCTGGAGCTCGCGTACAACCTGGGAAGCGGCGACGGTGTCTCCGTCGCCCAGATTATGGCCGCCATTGCCGAGGGCACCGGGATCCAGTTCACACCCGAGATCGGTCCGCGGCGGCCGGGCGATCCGGCACGGATAGTGGCCAGTGGAGACCTTGCGGCACGGGACCTGGACTGGAAGATGAGGCACACTCTCACTGACATGGTGACGAGCGCCTGGCAGGCCCGACTACAGGCGGCGGCCTGACGCGCGTCGGCGCCTCGCCGTTGTGTAGTAATCTGTCCTAGTTGCCTCGGCGACATTCCGGGGTCCATGGCGCAGCCCGGTAGCGCACCTGCATGGCATGCAGGGGGTCAGGGGTTCGAATCCCCTTGGATCCACACCCTTGGATCCACACTTGGATCCACACTGTGATGAGTCGGGACATAGTTCTCAGATGAGTCGCGACAGTGGTCTCAGATAAGTCGCGACAGAGGTCTCTGTGAGAAAGTCCCTGGCCATCGGCCGGGGACTTTCTGCGTATTGCGCCAGTAGTTATCGCGCCGAGGCTGCGACGAGCGGTTCGATGCGCTCGCGGTGGTATTGCAGGGCCCGTTCGAAGGCTATTGTCGCCCGCTCGACATCCCCGCCTACAACCAGTCCGACCTGGATGCCATAAAACGTGTCGAGTAGGAGCTGCCCTTCGATCGCGGCCTGCGGTTCGTCGAGACCCAGAGCAACAAGGGTCTCACGGGCACGGGCATGCAGCGACTCGTGTACGACTCTGGTCAGGGCACGGTCCGGTGCCACGGCTTCGAGCATCTGCGCCTCGAACTCGAGACGCTGTAGCGCGCGGTTGCGCGGGAACAGTGAGAGATCGAAGGACTGCCGGAGCCCGATGAAGTATGACTCGACAGTCACAGTGCGGGGGTCGAACACTGTCTCAAAACCGCGCTGCCGCGTCGCGATGGATCCGATGATGTCGCTCACGAGCGCGTCACGAGTTCCGAAGTGGTAGACGAGGGTAAATGAACTGACATCGAGCGCGCTCGCGAGCCCCCGAAAGGTCAGGGCGGAGAGCGGTTTATCCATCAGATAGTCGACCACCTGCTCAAGGAGCGCTGGCTTTTTGGCCGGATCGGATTGGCGGGTCATCCTCAAAACATAACAGATGTTTGCTATAACTACTGTTTTTGAAAACAAACAAATGTTTTTCATAACAAATTCTAGGTAGAACGATAGTTCCGTGGCAGACTTGCGAAGAGAGGGCAACGGAAAACTTCGGGGGAAGCGCCGTTGCTCCCACACGGCGGGGAACATCCCGAGGGCCGTTTCCGGCCGCATGATGTATGGCGCTCACTCCTTTCGGGTTGGAGGGAGCGCCATCCACCTCCTTTCGGGTTGGAGGGAGCGCCATCCACCCGGGCCATCCACCGGGGCCGTCACCGTTCCGGTTTGCGAACGAGCGAGTATTCGGTTGGCGCATCGGCCGCCGCGGAGATCTCGCCCGTGACCTCGAATCCGAACCGCGCGTAAAACTCGAGGTTCTCGACCGTAGTTTCAAGGTAGGCGGGAAGCTTCGCCGCGTCGACCGTCGGAAGCGCCTGCTGCATTAGCAGGCTGCCGATACCGCTGCGCTGCGCCTGAGGGTCGACGCCCAGCAGCTGCAGGTACCAGTGGTCTGCTTTCGGTCTGGCACGCGCAACGGCGGTGCCGGTAACGATCATGCGCGGGATGTCCCGCCCCAGTGCTCGCCCGGCGGCGAGCGAGAACGGAATGGCGAGCGCCGATGCCTTCCGGTGCGTCGGGCGCCAGACCGCGGCCCCGGTTATCGTCTCACCGACGACGCCATCCTCATCGCGGTCAACGGCAACCCAGGCATTGCCGAATGGGATCGAGTCGAATCGCGCAATGGCGGAGTAGAGCCGGGGCAATGCCCGCGCACGCCGCGCCGCGTCGGGAGTCACCCAGGTCGTCACGGGGTCATCGGCGAACGCGCGTGCGAGCACCTCGCCGACCGCCTGGGCGTCCGCCTTCGCTGCCACGCGAACGATCGTGCTCATGCCAACGAGGCTAGTCCGCTCGCGCGAGCTCCAGGTTGGTCGCGTGGACGTCGACCATTCCCGCATTGGCCAGTCGCGGGTCTGCGCTCGTGCGGTTGGCATGAAGGTCGTCGAGGTAGCGCCGGTCGGCGTCGACTCTCGCCGCACCGTCGGTCGTCACTGATCCGTGGCCCGGGATGACGAAGCGGGCAATTTCGGCGTACGGCGCCAGCGTTTCCAGCCCTGCGCGGTAGGTACTGAGTGCGACCGGCGATTCATCGGGGATCGGCAGCTCGATGTCACTCAGCATGTCGCCCGCTATGAGGACGCCGAATTCCGCGATCCAGAGTGCGGAGTGCCCAACGATGTGGGCGTCGTGCAACACCACGTCGGTCTCGGGTCCGTACCAGGGGATGCTGAGCCCGGGCAGGGCTGAAAGACGTCCGACGAGAGCCTGAACGTCCGGCCGGAACCCCGTGCCCAGCAACTCGACCAGCTCCGGCCGATGAGAGCCGGCGATTCGTACGGTGTCGGGGGATGCCCACCGGGGCACCCCACCGAAGGCGGGGTGCCAGAGCACGTGATCGTAGTGGGCGTGGGTGGAGAACCCGGCGGCGGTCCTGACCCCGCGAGCGCCCAAGTCGCTGGCAAGCGCGTCCAGTTCGTCCTGGTGCCAGCCCGGGTCCACGAGCAGCACTCCGCCGTCGTAGCCGACGATGACCACGCTGTTGAGGGAATCGGTGCGTGAGGTCGCCACCAGCAGGCCGGCCGTGATCTCATGCAGGCCGGTCATTTGACTGCGACGGGCGTTGCCTCCGCCGGCGCGGCAGCCGCAAGCGCGGCGTTCGCGACCGCGGTGGCATTGGCGACTCGCGTCGCCTTCCCCCGCCACCAGAACAACACGCCGATACCGATGAAGAGCAGCACCGGCAACAACTCGGTCAGCAGGTACAGCGCACCCTCCGACTTGCCCCAGCCGCTGGGGGCGAAGTCACTGCTGAACCAGTGGGCGCTTCCGCCCCACAGCGTGCCGCCGGGCAGCAGCTCGGAGCCGAGACCGGGAGCGATCAACTGGATGACGGAGATCGCGAGCAGGATCATCAGGATGATGGTGAGGCCTTTCATCCAGGGCATCCTGAATGGTCGTACAACGTCTGGATGGCTCTTCCGCAGTTTCCATAGTGCCGGGTAGATCAGCAGGTAGCTGATCAGAGTGGTCGAGATCGTGACGCCGAGCACTGCCACGAAGAATTTCGCCGCGCTGCCGCCGGTGATGAAGTGTGCCAGTACAAAAATAACCGTTGCGACGATGCCGCTGAAGATGTTCACGCGTACCGGGGTGCCGAGCTTCGCGTTGATTACGCCCAGGAATCGTGGCGCGGCCCCGTCGTAGCCCGAAACGGCCAGGGCCCGGTCGGAGCCCATGATCCAGGTCACACCCGAGGTCAGCAGGCAGATGACGAAGAGGATGCAACCGATTGCGCCGGCGAACCCAGCACCGGAACCGTAGACAGTGAATACCTTCTGGATGGCGTCAACGAATCCGCTGAAGTTCGTAACCGCGCTGACCGGCAACACCAAGAGGATGCCGAGGATCGGAATGGCATACAGCAGGAAGGAGAAGATCGTCGAGCGGAGGATGGCGAACGGCACGTGCTTGGCGGGATCCTTCATCTCCTCGCCGGCGCTCGACGGTAACTCAAACCCGACGTAGTTGAACAGAAGCACCCCGACAACTGCGACGAATCCGCCAGCTGTCGGCGTGTACTGGTCGGCGGGCAAGCCGTGGAAACCGTAGCGGATCGCGTAGATCACAACGGTGAAGGTGAACCAGCCCAGCAGCGCGAATCGCGCGAAGGCGCCAGCCGTGGTGATCCACTTTCCGACCTTGAACGAGAGCACGGCTGCCAACACGCCGACCCAGATGAAGACCAGCGCAATCACGATCGTGACCGGGTCGGCGAAGTTCTTGCCGTCGTTGAAGAAAACTTCGAATGCTGTGATGGCCGAGATGGCGAGTGTGCCGCCGAGCCAGACCGGGTTGGTGACCCAGTACATGAAGTTGTTGATCGCACCGACGAGGTGTCCGAAGGCGAGTCGTGTCCAGAGGTAGGGGCCGCCCTCCTGGGGGAACGCGGTTCCGAGTTCTGCGAAAAGGAGGGCCTGGGGAACAAAGAAGACGACCGCGAAGATGACCATCCAGGTGAACGCTTCGCCGCCATCCGCTGCGACAGAAGCGATGGTGTCCACACCGACGATGGTGCAGATGAGGAAGAAGAGGATGTCGAAGCGGCCGAAATGCCGGCTCAGTTTTCCGGCCTCGATCGAGGCCGGTGAGGCTACGGTGAGCCCGATCTCTACTGTCATTGCAGGGGGTTACCTTTCGGCTGGCCCGCTTTCGCGCGCGCGGGGGTTGCTCGATTGTCCACCAGTGGGGTTCGGTGTGGGTTTCGCGCGTGTTTCAGTTGGATTTCGCATCACACGCGGTCGGAATCCGCACAGGGCAGGCACGAGAAGTCCCGGTTGGGTTTCTGGCGTCCAGCGGCTACCATGGATGTACCCGACCCCCCTTTGGGGGACTTCGCCCGGCACCCCCGGCCCGGCGATGCATTACCTGAGGTCAACCCGAACGGACATCAGTCGTGACCCTTATCAACAAACCCGCGCGTGCAAATTCCAGCTCCGGCTCTGCTAGTTCAGGCCGTGCTCCTTTCACCAAATTCACCGACCCGTACATCAGTAATGTGGGGGTGACTTCGCCTCTCGCCTCGCCCGAAACCTCCTATTTCGACTGGAATGGCGCCCTCGATCACCTCGATGAGAGCGAGTTTGGTCTCCTGATGCGTACTGTCGAGCTCGTTGTGCAGGCGCAGACCTATTCGCGGGAGCGACTTCAGCTGGCGATTCGCATCACCCCGGAGCAGGCGGTGCGCATGACGCGCAGCCTCGAGCTGCTCGGAGTTATCTCCGCCGGGGAACCGGATGCCCAGCGTCGAGTACTCGTGTCGGTACGCACCCTGCCAGTGCTGCTCGCGAAGCTGCTGTCCGGCCGCGACCACCTGCCCGGCCTCGTTTCCCCGCAGGAGCTGCGCGCCGCGAGCTAAGGTCCCGAACCGCGCACTACTGTCGGACCGCACATGTCGGCGAGAAGCGTGTCGAGGAATTCGCGAATGCCCAGCACCGATTCGCTCGGCTCGTTCCCACCGACAGCCATACGATAACGGTGTGCGGTGGAAGCGAGCGGTGGCTGTCGTTCTGTTCGCAATCGCGATCGTCGCAGTCATCTTCCACTTCGTGTTGGGAGGTGACAGTACCTTCCTGAGCCGCCTCATCGTGGTCGGCGGTCTTGCCGCTCCCGCTGGTTCCGGCTTCTGGCTGTCTTCGGTACGCGACCATCAACGAGCGGTCAAGGGGGAGGAATAGGTGGCTGAGTCATATGCTCGGCGTGAAGGAGCATCGTGCGCCGAATTGCGCCATGGGTAGTCGTAGGCTCAGCCCTTTTCGTTGGAGGGCTCAGTGCGGGGTTGCTGAACGTTTCCTCAAGTCGTCGTCCGCGATGAAGTCGACCCGTTCGGAGGGCTTCGTACCCTGCACTACTGTCGCACGC
>Ga0302157_10001524_pt1 | contig 28229 bp, 4 predicted proteins | sample I_Bog_N3_3_FD_193502 | JGI IMG/M metagenome (GOLD analysis project Ga0302157, IMG submission 193502) | Peat permafrost microbial communities from Stordalen Mire near Abisko, Sweden - I_Bog_N3_3 | ecosystem: Environmental > Terrestrial > Soil > Wetlands > Peat | place: Sweden: Abisko, Stordalen... | reverse complement strand
CACCGCTGCGCTTGGGCTCGATGGGCGCTTCGGTGGGCAGGTCGAGGCCGACGCTCTGATTGGCGCGGTCACTGACAATCTCGCCATCGCGCACCTCAATGATCCGCTGGGCATTGGCCGCGACTTTCGGGTCATGGGTGACGATGATCACCGTGTGCCCGGCGGCATGCAGCTCGGCCAGGATGCGCATCACCTCCTTGCCGCTATGGGTGTCGAGGGCGCCGGTGGGTTCGTCGGCGAGGATCACTTCCCCGCCGTTCATCAAGGCCCTGGCGATACTCACCCGCTGTTGCTGGCCGCCGGAAAGCTGGCTCGGCCGATGGGTCAGATGCCCCGACAAACCCAGGCGTGCCAGCAACTCCCCTGCCCGACTGTGCCTGGCGGTTTCCGGCGTACCGGCATAAATCGCCGGCATTTCCACGTTGTGCAACGCGCTCAAGTGCGCCAGCAAGTGGTAACGCTGAAAGATAAAACCGAAGTAGTCGCGGCGCAGCTCGGCCAGTTGCTCATCACCCAAGGTGCGGGTTTCGATGCCATTGATCTTGTAGCTGCCGGCGGTGGCGTAGTCGAGGCCACCGAGGATGTTCATCAGGGTCGATTTACCCGAACCCGAGGCCCCGGTGATCGCCACCATTTCCCCGGCGTGGATGGTCAGGTCGATGCCCTTGAGGGCAATGAATTCGCGGTCGCCGGCCATGAAACTGCGGACGATGCCTTTAAGCTCCAGCAGTGGCTGAGTCATCAATCAGCCCCCCGCCACGGCGGGCGATGCATCGCCGATCACCACCTTGTCGCCTTCGGCCAGGCCATCGAGGATCTGCACCTTGACGTTGTTGTTGATGCCAGTCTTCACCTGTCGCGTGTTGGCCTTGCCCTTGGCGTCCAGCACCCGCACCGGAAAGCTGCCATCAGCATTGCGCGGGCCGAGTGCGGCCACCGGCACGGTCAGTGCGGCCTTGGCGGTGTCGAGCACGATCCGAACCTGGGCGGTCATGGCGATGCGCAGGCGGTGGTCGGGGTTGGGCACGTCGAACAGGGCGTTATAGAACACCGCGGTATTTTGTTTTGGGGTGCCGGCAGTCTGGGTTTCGAGAAAGTTTTGCGGCGCAGGTTCAGTGCCGCGCAGTTTGGCGTAGTAGCGTTTGTCGGCCTCGCCGAGGATGGTGAAGTACACCTGTTGGCCGGGGCTGATGTGGATCACGTCGGCCTCGGAGACCTGGGCCTTGACGGTCATGGTGTCCAGATCTGCCAGCTTGAGCAGGACCGGCGCCAGTTGGCTGGCGATCACGGTCTGGCCTTCCTGGGTGACGATGCCCACCACGTCGCCATCGATCGGCGCGACGATGCGGGTGTAGGCCAGGTTGATCTTGGCGGTGTCGATCTGGATGTGGGCGCTTTTGATCTGGGCGTCGAGGGACATCAGGTTGGCGCGTTGCACTTCGTAGTTGGACTCGGCGGTTTCGAAGTCCTGGCGGGACACGGATTCGTCCTCTTGCAGGCCCTGGTAGCGCTCGTAGACGGATTTGGTTTCCTTGAGTTGAGCCGCGGTGGCGCGGCGTTGGGCCTGGAGGTTTTCTTCGTCGACCTCGGCTTTGCGCAGGGTGTTTTGCAGGATCAACGGGTCGATTTCGGCGAGCCATTGGCCCTTCTTGACCTTGTCGCCGACCTTTACCTTCAAGGACTTGAGCTGGCCGGAGACCTGGGCGCCGACGTCGACCTGCTTGACGCCTTCGAGCAAGCCGGTGGCCAGGACAGCGTTTTCGATGTCACTGCGTTCGGCGGTGGCGGTCAGGTATTGCGGCGCGTCTGCCGGGGCCTGCACGGTGTAGATGGTCAGGGCGGCGGCGATTGCCAGGGCCAGGGCCATTCCTGTTTTGCGAAGCTTTGACTTTTCCATAAGTGACCACAGAAGACGTTGAAGTTGGTCCGGCTTTTGGCTCGGAGTACATATCCGTTTTTTTGGTAACGGCTGATATGGGTTCCGCTCTTACAGCGGCTCACTTTTGAACAGCGCAAAAGTAAGCAAAACGCTCTTGCCCCACCACTCGGCACCTCGCCTAGGCTCGGTGTTCCCTCACTCCGGCTTTGGACCGTGGGCCGCCGCGATGGGCCATCCTTGGCCCAGCGCGGCTAACCCGGCGTCCTGCCGGGTTACCCACGCTCCAAAGCCTGCGTTCGGCCAGCGTGGTTTAACGGGGCGCCTAAGATCAAAATCAAGATCAACAGCAATAGCACAGCGGCCTACCGGCCGGCTTGAGTGTTTAAAAGCCAAATCAAAAGCTATAGCGGGCACGGTCAAATGTGGGAGCTGGCTTGCCTGCGATGGCATCAACTGGGTCTGCCTGATACACCGAGGTGTCTGCATCGCAGGCAAGCCAGCTCCTACAGAAAAGCAGCTTTTGCCTTTGCTTCTAACACTCAGGTCGGCTTTCAGGTCGCCGTGCTTTTGATCTTGATCTTGATCTGCGGGCCCCGTTAACCACAATGGCCGCAAGTAGGCACGGTGGAGCGGGTAAATCGGCAGGGATGCCGATTTAGCCGCGCCGGGCCATGGATGGCCCGTCGCGGCGGCCCGCGGAGGCGTGCCGGAGTGCGGGCATGCCGAGCCTGGGCGAGGCACCGAGTGGTGGGGCAAAGACCTTTTGGTTACTTTTGGGGCGTTTGCCAAAAGTGACCCGCTGTAAGAGCGGAACCCTAAGTGGCCGTTACCGCAGCAACGGATATGTACACCATCAAAAGCCCTCACAAAACCCGCTCCCCAACCACAACCCCATCCCGCCACCAAGCCGCCAAACTAAAGACGTTGGGCGCCTTGAGCAGCGAAAAATGATTCCCCGGCCCATACCACACCTCCAACGACCCGGTGCACTGGCGCCACCCCTCAACCATCAACCCCTGCTCCCGCTGATTCCCCGCCGCGTCCAGGGTCGGGTCCTCCGCCAACACCAACCGCACCACCCCCTCATACCGCCGACCAGGCCGATAAACCGTACGCAACGCCGACGCATACGTGCGTGCCGGCCCATCCATCGCCTCGAACGAAGACCGCGCAGGCAACAACCCAACCCCCACCATCCCCCCATGCAACAACCGCCGCTGCTCCACCTCATCCCTCCCGGCAAAATCCACCGCATCAATCCCCAGGGACTTACCCGAAGCCACCTGCATCGACTCAATCAGCCGCAACAACGCCGCCGTCGTGGTATAGGGCCGTCCCACCACCCCATTCCCGCCGGGCGCCTCGCTGTCGATCAACGTCAACGACGCCACCTCACGCCCCTGGGCCTGCAACCGCGTCGCCATCTCAAATACCACCCAGCCGCCAAACGAATGCCCAACCAGATGCACCGGCCCCGAAGGACATTCCTGTTCCAAAGCCTGCAAATAACAGCGCGCCGCCGCCTCGACCTGGCTGTGTGGCACCGCTTCTCCATCCAGCCCACGGGGCTGCAAGCCAAAGATCGGCCAGTCCCGGCCCAGCGCCTCGGTCAACCCCACAAACCCGGTCACGCTATCCCCCGCCCCCGGCACACAGAAAATCGACGCATGCCCGGCACGGCCACTCTGGATCCGCAACAACGGCTGATGCACTGCCACACTCGGCGCCTCACTCAATGCCAGAGCCTCACCCAACGCCTGCCCCAACGCCTGGATATGCGGTGCCTGCATCATGCTCTGGTGATCCCCCGGCACTTCAACCTGGCGCAGTTGCCCAGGGGCCAACGCTTCATCCCAACCCAAATCCAGGCTGCACCGCGACAGCTCCGTCGGCCGCTCTGCGGCGCTGAACAGGTGCACCGCCAACGGCATCGGGAACAGGCTGTAATACGCCAGCGCGTGCCCATGTCCGACTTCCCGCTCGATAAAACTCAACAGGTCCGCGTCCGAAGCCGCCGCCATCTGTGCGTACAACAAATGCCGATCGCGGCAGCGTTGCAACAGCCCAGCAAAATCCAGCTGTTCAATCTGCGCATCCAGTTGCTCAAGGCTCGCCAACTCATCCACACCTCCCTGTGCCTTCCAATACGCCATGCACTGCAACAGCAAATGCCGCTTGAGGGCATCCGGTCCGGCCCAACGCGCCTTGCCCTGGTCGGTCATGCGCGGCACGTAGCTGTCGATCAACCCGAGGAACGCTACCGGCTCGTCCAGGCCCTGCAGTTGCATCGCCACTTCATAGGCCAACACCCCGCCAAACGACCAACCCGCCAGCCGATACGGCCCATGGGGCTGCACCGACCGAATGATCCCCACCAGCCGCGCCGCCAGGCCTTCCATGGTCTGCAACTGCGGTTCACCGAGGGGCGCACCGGGCAAGCCGTAGATCGGGTAATCCCCCGGCAGATGCCGGCCCAGCGCCGGGAAATACACGTCCATGCCGCTGAATTCATGCACCAGGAACAATGGCGGCTGGCTGCCGCTGGCGCGCACGGTGATCAGCGAGCTGTCGTCCTCCCGCGTCGTACGCTGACCCAGCATCGAGGCGACCGAAGCGACGCTGGCATGCTGGAACAGCTCGGCCAACGACACCTCAAGCCCCGCCTCTTCCATCAGGTTGACCAGCCGGATCGCCAGCAACGAATGCCCGCCCAGTTCAAAGAAACTGTCGTGCCGACCGACCTGCTCCAACCTCAACACTTCGCCCCAGAGGCGGGCCAGGGTCTGTTCCAGTTCATTGGCCGGGGCTTCAAACACACGGCTTACCAGCGCTTCCATCGCAGGCACCGGCAGGGCCTTGCGGTCGACTTTGCCGTTGGCCGTCAGGGGCATTTTTTCCAGTGGCACATAGGCCGAGGGCACCATGTAGTCCGGCAGGTGCTGCAGCAGATGACTGCGCAGAACGTCAACGGCGAGCGGCTCGCCGGTGTAGTACGCCACCAGGCGCTTGTCCCCCGGTGCATCTTCTCGTGCCAGCACCACCACATCCTTGATGCCGCTGCTGGTCGCCAGGCGCGCTTCGATTTCACCCAACTCGATGCGGAAACCACGGATCTTCACCTGGTCGTCATTACGCCCGATGCATTCCAGCAACCCGTCCGCCGACCAGCGCCCAAGGTCGCCGGTGCGGTAGAGCAAACCATCGCCAAACGGGTCATCGACAAATTTCTCGGCCGTCAGCTCCGGCCGGTTCAAATACCCCTTGGCCACGCCGTGCCCGCCAATGCAGATTTCCCCGACCACACCCAGCGGCACCGGCTGCAGGTGCGCATCCAGCACATGGATTTGCGTGTTGGAAATCGGCCTGCCGATCGGCACGCTTTCAGCATCGGCGGCGATCGCCTGCACCTCATAGGTGGTGGCGTAGGTGGTGGTTTCCGTCGGACCGTAGCAGTGCACCAGGCGCACCGCCGGCGCCCGGGCCAGCAGGCTGCGAAATGCCGCCGGGTCCGCCCGTTCGCCGCCGCACAACAGGATGCGCAGCCCGGCCAACGCGTCGGGAATCAGCTGCACGTACTGGTTGAACAGCGCGGTAGTGACGAACAGGACCGTAGCCTCGCCCGCCTTCAATGCACGACCAAACGCACCCGGGTCGAGCAAGGTGGCAGGGTCGATCACCAGCACCTGGCCGCCGTTGAGCAACGGCCCCCACACGTCCATGGTGCTCGCGTCGAACGCCGGGTTGGAGGCGAACGCCACGCGGTCGTGGGCGTTGAAATCGGCGTAGCCGTTATTGATCACCAGCCGCGTAATGCCCCGGTGCGGTACCAGCACGCCTTTAGGGGTGCCGGTGGAGCCGGAGGTGTACATAATGTACGCCACCCGCTCCGAGGTCTGCGACAGGTCCGGGTTGTGGCTCGGTTGCGGGTCCAGCGCCAGGGTGTCGAGGTCGATACGTCGGGCCGGGTACTCGACGGACTCGCTGCTGTGGGTCAGCAGCCACACCGCGCCGCTGTCCTGAACCATAAAGGCCTGGCGCTCGGCCGGGGCGTTGATGTCCAGCGGTACATAGGCGGCGGCGCATTTGAGGACCGCCAGCTGGCTGAGCACCAGGCCCACCGAGCGCGGCAGCAGGATCGCCACGTGGTCGCCGGGCTGCACGCCCAGGGTGCGCAGGTGATGGGCCAGTTGGTTGGCGCGGGTGTTCAGCGCGCCGTAACTCAGGGTGTGCTCGCCATGCACCACAGCGATGGCGCTCGGGCGCGCCTGGGCCTGGGCTTCGAACAGGCGCTGCACGGTATATTCGCGAGGGAACTCCCGTTGGGTGGCGTTGAACTCCACCCGTAGCTTTTCACGCTCCGCCGGCGGCAGAATCGACAGTTGGCTGATTGAGCCCGCTGCATTTTGCTCCAGGGCCTGCACCAGGTGTTCCAGGGCGACATGCAGGTACTCACAGAGGCGTGCCGCGCCCTGCCCCATGACATCAAAGCCAAACCCGTCACCCAGGTCGTCGACACTCAGGGACAGGGCAAAGTTGGTGCGTTCCTCGGCCTTGAGCACTTGCATGCCCTGCCAGGCTTCAGCCACCCCACCAGCATGCGGCGCACTGTGGCGATAGTTGAACAGCACGCTGAACAGCGGCGTATTGGCCGGCAACCCGCTGCAACGCTGGGCCAGGGCCAGTGGCGCATGCTCGTGACCGAGCAGTTGGGTCAGGCTGGCATGGGTCGCCATCAGCGCCGCGTGCACCGTGCGCTCACCCAGGTCGACCCGTAGCGGCAAGGTATTGATGAACACGCCCAATGCGCGCTCGGCGCCTTCACCGCCTTGCAACCGGCCCAGCAACACGGTGCCGAACACCACCTGTTCACGGCCGGAAACCTTGCCCAATACCTGCGCCCAAGCCAGGTGCATCAGGCTCGCCGCACTGACCCCAAGGTGACGCGCCAGGGTGCGCAGGCGCCCGCTCAGCAGCGGGTCGACACTCAGGCGCGCCTGCTGTGCTTCACCCGGTGCATTCAACGCCAGCGTCGGCTCATCAATCTCCCCGAGCATCTCGCGGAAGAAGGCTTCGTGCTCGTCCTCACGCATGCCCAAGCGCGTCTGCGCCACATAGTTGCGATACGGCACCGCCGCACCCAACTGCTCGCGACGGCCCAACAGACAGGCTTGCATCTCATGCTGCAGGACTTCCAGCGCCACGTGGTCCATCACCAGATGATGGAACAGCAACAACGCAACCACCCGTTGGTTGGCCGGGTCCTCGGCGTACACCAGGCGCATCAACGGCGCCTGCCCCAGATCCAGCCGGTGCTGATGGAAGCGCGCCTGCATTTGCTCCAGCACATCGCCCGTCGCCTGAATCGCCTCGACCTGCAACGACGCCTGGCGCCACACCACTTGTACCGGCTCTTCCAGCCCGTCCCAGTGCATCGACGAGCGCAGGATATCCTGCCGCTCGATCACCGCTTGCAACGCCTGGGCAAACGCTTCAACGCGTTCAAGACTGGCGAAGGCGAACTGCGCCTGCAACAGGTACGCGTCACCCTGTTGCACTGCGCGATGGTGATACAGGATCCCGGCCTGCAACGGCGCCAGCGGGTAAATGTCCTGCACGTTGGCCGCGCCGCCGGGAATGCTCGCGACAAGGCGGTCGATGGCGGGTTGCTCCAGGTTCACCAGCGTCAGCATGTCCGGGGTGATCCGCGTGCAATCCGCAGCAATCCCATTGGCCGGCACCACCACTTCGCGCCCACCCCCCACGGCAGCCGCCAACGCAGCCAGCGTGGGCTGGCCAAACAACACTTTCACATCCGCCGACAACCCGACCCGGCGCATACGGCCAATCAGGCTGGCGGCCAGCAGCGAGTGGCCGCCCAGCTCGAAGAAATTGTCATGCCGCCCCACCCGCTCCACCTTGAGCAAATCAGCCCAGAGGCCGGCCAGGGTGATTTCGGCTTCACCCACAGGCGCGACGTATTCCCGGGCGATCACCGATTCCAGGCCCGGTACCGGCAATGCCTTGCGGTCGAGCTTGCCGTTGGGACTCAGGGGCAAGGCCTCCAGGAGCATGAAGATCGCCGGCACCATGTAGTCCGGCAACTGCTCCAGCAGATGGCTGCGCAGGGCGTCGATGTCGGCCTGCACGCCGGTGTAGTAAGCCACCAGCCGTGAATCGCGGGCGACCACGGCGGCTTCGTTGATCTGCGGGTATTGCAGCAGTCGCGCCTGAATCTCACCCAGCTCGATGCGCAGCCCACGGATTTTCACCTGGTCATCGTTGCGGCCCAAATACTCGATGGTGCCGTCTGGCAGGTAGCGCCCGACGTCGCCGGTGCGATACATCCGGCCGTCGCTGAACGGGTCCTTGAGGAAGCGTTCGGCCGTCAGCTCAGGGCGGTGCAAGTAACCCCGCGCCACTTGCACGCCACCGATGAACAGCTCGCCTACCACACCCAATGGCACCGGCTGCAACTGCCCGTCCAGCAGGTACATGCGGGTGTTGGCGATCGGCTTGCCGATGGGGGTGTTGTCCGGCGTGACAGGCCCGGCGCAATCCCACGCCGTCACGTCCACCGCCGCTTCAGTCGGGCCGTAGAGGTTGTACAAACCGATGCCCGGCAACTGCTGTTTGAAACGGCGCACCAGGCTGCCGGGCAACGCTTCACCGCTGCACATCACCCGCACCAGCCCGGCGCTCTGGCTGACATCGCCGTGGGCCAGGAACACGTCCAGCATCGAAGGCACAAAGTGCAGTGTGGTGATCTGCTCGGACTCGATCACATCACACAGGTAGGCCGGGTCTTTATGCCCGCCTGGACGCGCCATCACCAACCGGGCGCCGGTGAACAGCGGCCAGAAAAACTCCCACACCGACACGTCGAAGCTGAACGGAGTTTTCTGCAACACCCTGTCCTGGGCAGTCAGCCCGTACTCGTCCTGCATCCACAGCAGGCGGTTGACCACGCCCGCGTGCTCGTTGATCACGCCCTTCGGTTGGCCGGTGGAACCCGAGGTGTAGATCACGTAGGCCTGATGCTGCGCGGTCAGCCCATCCACTCGTGGGTTGGACGTTGCCTGGTGCTGCCAGGTGTTCAGGTCCAGGTCCACCACCGGCACCGTCACCTCGCCCAGCAGTGAACGGGTTTCGCCCTGTACCAGCACGGCGGCCGGTGCGCTGTCTTGCAGCATGTAGGCGATACGCTCCAGCGGATACGCCGGGTCCAGCGGCACATAACCGCCGCCCGCCTTGAGGATCGCGAACAGGCCGACGACCATCTCCAGGCCGCGCTCGACGCAAATCGCCACCCGCGAATCCGGCTGCACACCCAGCTCCCGCAGATGATGCGCCAACTGATTGGCCCGTTCGTTCAACTCGCGATAGCTCAAGCATTCCGAGCCCGCCTTCACCGCCAGTGCATTGGGCGTTCGCGCCACCTGGGCTTCGAACATACCGTGCAGCGTCTGGTCTAGGTTGTAGTCGACGGCGGTGTCGTTGAAGTCGAACAGCAGGTGCTGGCGCTCCTGATCGTCCAGCAAGTCAGCCTGTTCCAGTACCGCCTGATCGTTATCCACCATGGCCTGCAGCACGCGGGTGAAATAGCCGACATAACGCTGCATGGTCGACTCATCAAACAACGCGATGGCGTATTCCAGGGTGCCGCGAATTTCGCCCCGGGTCTCGCCGAGATTCAGTGACAGGTCGAACTTGGCAAAGTGACTGTCCTCCACAATCCCTTCAAGGCTCAGATCGCCCAGGGCCAGTACCGGCGCGTCACTGTCCTGCCAGGTCAACATTGTCTGGAACAGCGGGCTATGGGCCAGGCTGCGCAATGGCCGGGTGATTTCCACCACCTGCTCAAACGGCAAATCCTGATGAGCCTGGGCGTCCAGGGCCAGCCCCTTGACCCGCGCCAGCAGCGCCTCGGCACTCAACTCGCCCGAGGTATCGATGCGCACCGCCAGGGTGTTGACGAACAACCCGATCAAGCCTTCCACCTCGGCCCGCTGGCGGTTGGCGACGGGGGAACCGATCACCACTTCCTCCTGCCCGGCCAAACGCGCGAGCAACGAGGCCCACGCCGTCATCATCACCATGTACAGCGTGGTGCCGTGGCGCTGGCTGAGGGCCTTGAGCCCGGCGGTCAGGCGCTCATCCAGGCGCACGTCAACGCTGCTGCCGGCGTAGTCCTGCTGGGCCGGACGCGGGCGGTCGGTCGGCAACATCAGCAACGCCGGCGCACCGGCCAGGGTTTGCTGCCAATAGCTGCTCTGGCGATGCAGCACTTCGCCGCTGAGCCACAGGCGCTGCCACACGGCGAAGTCGCTGTACTGGATCGGCAATGGCGGCAATGGGTCAGCCTCACCACGGCTGAAGGCTTGGTACAACGCCATCAGCTCACGGGTCAGCACGCCCATGGACCAGCCATCGGACACGATGTGGTGGATAGTCAACAGCAACACGTGGTGATCGTCGGCCATGATCACCAGGCGCCCGCGCAACAGCGGGCCGCGCTGCAAATCGAAAGGCGCCGAGGCTTCGCCCTGGATCAACGCGTCCAGCACCTGCTGTGCTTCGGGGTGGCGGCGCAGGTCCTGCACTTGCAGGGGCATCACCTCTTCAGGCGGCACGATCAGCACCTGGGCGTCGTCATCCTGCTGGGCGAAACGGCTGCGCAAGGTTTCATGCCGCGCAACGATCCGCGCCAGGGCCCGTTGCAGCGCATCGACGTGCAACTGCCCACGCAAGCGCAGGCCGATAGGAATGTTGTAGGCGGTGTTGGCACCTTCCATCAGCGCCAGAAACCACAGGCGTTGCTGGGCAAACGACAACGGCAACGCCGTGCCCCGCGCCGCCGGCAGGATATCCGGCAAGGTGCTGCGCCCGGCCTGGGCAAGCACTTGCGCCACGGCGGCCAGTTCGGCATTGGCGAACAGTTCCCCCAGCGCCAGATCAACCCCAAGGCGCTGGCGAACCTGGGACACCATGCGCATGGCCAGCAACGAATGGCCGCCCAACTCAAAGAAATGATCCTGGCGGCCCACGCGCTCCACCTGCAACACGTCGGCCCAAATCTGCGCGAGGACGGTTTCGATATCGCCATGAGGCGCTTCGTACTCGCGAGTGAAGACGGCGGCCAGGTCCGGCTTTGGCAGGGCCTTGCGGTCCAGCTTGCCGTTGGCGGTCAGGGGCAATGCATCGAGTTTTACGTAGGCCACCGGGACCATGTAGTCCGGCAGGTGGGCCACCAGATGCGCGCGAATATCGCCCACATCGAGGGCATCGAACTGCGGGTTTTCGGTGAAGTAAGCCACCAGCCGGGGCTGGCCGGGCTGGTCTTCACGGGCCAGCACCACCACTTCCTGGAGACCGGGCAACTGGTTGAGGCGGGTTTCGATTTCTCCCAGTTCGATGCGCACGCCACGGATTTTCACCTGGTCGTCGTTGCGGCCCAGGTACTCAATGTTCCCGTCCGGCAACCAGCGCGCGAGGTCGCCGGTACGGTACATGCGGCCGGGGTTGAAAGGGTCATCCAGGAAGCGTTCGGCGGTCATTTCCGGACGGTTGAGATAACCCCGCGCCACGCCCTTGCCGCCCACATACAGTTCACCGGCAACCCCCAAGGGCACCGGGCGCTGCTGTTCGTCCAGCAGGTAAACCGTGGCATTGGCAATAGGCGTGCCGATGTGCAACGGCTGACCGGGCTCAATCCGCCCGGAGGTGGCAACCACCGTGGCTTCGGTGGGGCCGTAGTTGTTGATCACCTCGAAACGCTGGGCCCGGGTGAACTGGCGCAGGCGGTCGCCGCCAATCAGCAAGGTGCGCAGGGTCGGGTGTTCGATGTGCTGGCTGAAGGCATATTCGGCCACCGGCGTGGGCAGGAAACACACGTCCAGCGGTTGCGCACGCCACCAGTCCAGCAGCGCATCGATATCTTCCGCGCCGTCGTGGGCCGGCGGCAGGTGCAAGGTCGCGCCCACGCACAGGGCCGGCCAGACTTCCCAGGCCATCGCGTCAAAGCCGAAACCGGCAACGCTGGCGGTATGCCGGCCGGCGCACAGGTCAAACGCGGTGCAATGCCAGTCCACCAGGTTGGCCACGGTGTGGTGTTCCACCATCACGCCTTTGGGCAGGCCGGTGGAGCCGGAGGTGTAGATCACGTAGGCCAGGTTGGACGGTGTGACGGAAACTTGGGGGTTGCTGGCCGTATGGTGATGCCAGGTAAAACGGTCCAGGTTGATCACCGGCACGTCGAGCGCGGGCAGGCGCTCCAGCAGGGCGTGTTGCGTCAGCACCGCGACCGGGGCGCTGTCGCTGAGCAGGTAGCTCAGGCGCTCGGTCGGGTGCGACGGGTCCACCGGTACGTAGCAGGCACCGGCCTTGAGGATCGCCAGCAATCCGGCCAGGGTGTCCAGCCCGCGTCGGGCGACGATGGCCACGCGGTCATCGGGTTTTACCCCCAGGGCCAGCAGGTGATGGGCCAGGAGGTTGGCTTGTTGGTTCAATTCGCCGTAGGTCAGCTGACGGCCTTGATACACCGCAGCCACCGCGTCCGGGGTCAGCAACGTTTGCGCTTCGATACGCCCGTGCAGGGTGGTGCCTTGGGGGAAGTCGGCCGCTGTCGCGTTAAAGTGCTCCAGCAGGTGTCGCTGCTCAGCCTCGGGCAGTACCGACAGAAGATTCAACGGGGTGTCGGGCGCCTGTTCCAGCGCCTGTACCAGGTTTTCCAGGGCCGTTTGCACATAACCACAAACAGCCTGCGGATCGACCTGGGTACTCGCCAGCAAGCGCAGGATAAACCCGTCCCCCAGGTCATCGACACTCAGGGTCAGCGGGTAGTTGGTGCGCTCCTCGGAGCTCAAGATCTCGATGCCCTGCCAGGCCGCCGCCGCGTCGGTACTGCTGCCCGAGCCACTGTGGCGATAGTTGAGCAATGCGCTGAACAGCGGCGTCGGCGCCGCCACCCCGCTGCAACGCTGGGCCAGGGCCAGGGCGGCGTGTTCATGACGCAGCAAGGTGGTCAGCCGCGCGTGCGTGGCCTTGACCCCGGCACGCACCTCTTCGGCGCCGACATCCACGCGAAACGGCAAGGTATTGATGAAAATGCCCAAGGCCCGGTCCGTGGCGTGCCCGCCCTGCATGCGGCCCATCAAGACGGTGCCGAACACCACCTGCGCCTTGCCTGCCAAGGCACTCAATACCTGCGCCCAGCCCATATGGAACAGGCTGGCGGCACTCACCCCCAACTGCCGTGCCTGGGCCCGCAAGCGTTGATTGAGCGCTGGCGGCAACGGCCAGTCGACTTCGGCAATCTCCTGGCCGTCGCCCTGCACATCCTGCAAACCAAACGGCAAGGTCGGCTCAGTGATGTCCCCGAGCATTTCGCGAAAGAACGCTTCGTGTTGCTGCTCGCTGATCCCCAGGCGTGCCTGGGCCACATAGTTGCGAAACGGCACGGCCTGGCCCAATTGATCCGCGCGGCCCTGCAAGTAGGCCTGCATTTCGTGGCGCACCACGTCGAGCGCGCTGTGGTCCAGGGCCATGTGGTGGAACAGCAGCAAGGCAACCATGCGCTGCCGGGCTTCGTCCCAGGCGCCTACCAGGCGCACCAGCGGTGCACGGGTGACGTCCAGGCGGTAGTGACGGCCATCAAACAGGCCATGCAACTGGGTCGCGATATCCCCGTCGGCGGGGTTCAGTTCAATCAGTTGCACCGGCAATCGCGCCGCGCGCCATACCACTTGCGAAGGCTCTTCCAGTCCCTCCCAGATCACGGCGGTGCGCAGGATGTCATGACGGTCCATCACGCCCTGCAACGCCTGGGCAAACCCCTTGAAACGCTCAAGGCTGTCGAAGGCGAACTGCGACTGCATGACGTAGGGGTCGCCGTGTTCGGCACTCACATGGTGATAAAGAATGCCTTCCTGCAGCGGGGCCAGCGGGTAGATGTCCTGCACGTTGGCCGCGCCGCCGTCGACGGTCTCGATGATGCGGTCAATCGAGGCCTGGCTCAGGCTCGACAGCGTCAGCATCGCTGGGGTAATCCGCTGGGCGCCTGCGGGAATACCATTGGCCGGCACCTCGACTTCACCGGCCTTGGTGGCCGAGTACTCTCCGGCCTTGATCAGCTCGATCAGCGCCGGCTTGTGTTCCCGCAGCGAGGCCACCAATGCCGGGTCACTCAGGGCCTGTTTGTTGCCCTGCACCGACAACTGATCGCCCTTGAGCGCCAGTTGTACATCCTTGGCCTTGAGTGTCGCCAACAGTTCAATGATGCTCACAGGACGATCTCCATTCGTTCGGTAATTGCGGCGTAGCCCGCCAGGGTCGGCTGTTCGAACAGCCCCCGCACATCGGCTTCCATGCCTTCCTGACGCAAGCGCCCGATCAAGCTGACGGCCAGCAGCGAGTGCCCGCCCAGTTCGAAGAAATTGTCATGGCGCCCGACCCGCTCCACTTTCAGCAGTTCGGCCCACAAGCGCGCCAGGGTGATTTCCGTGTCGCCCACCGGGGCTTCGTACTCGCGCACGATCAGCGACTCCACACCTGGCGCCGGCAGCGCCTTGCGGTCGAGTTTGCCGTTGGGGCTCAACGGCAAGGCCGCCAGGTGCACGAATACCGCCGGCACCATGAAGTCCGGCAAACGCGACAGCAGGTGGGCTCGCAACTGTTCGATATCCGCCTGCACGCCGGTGTAGTACGCCACCAGGCGCTCGTCCCGGGCCAACACCGCCGCTTCATTGACTTGCGGGTATTCGGTCAGCCGCGCCTGGATTTCCCCCAGCTCGATGCGCAGGCCACGGATTTTCACCTGGTCGTCATTGCGGCCCAGGTACTCGATATTGCCATCCGGCAGGTAGCGCCCGACGTCGCCGGTGCGGTACATGCGGCCAGCAGTGAACGGGTCCTTGAGGAAGCGTTCGGCGGTGAGTTCAGGACGGTGCAGGTAGCCGCGAGCGACCTGAACACCACCGATGAACAGCTCGCCGACCACGCCCAAGGGCACCGGCTGCAACCGGGCGTCCAGCAGGTACATACGGGTATTGGCAATCGGTTTGCCGATAGGCGTGTTGTCCGGCACCAGGGGCCTTGCGCAGTTCCACGCGGTCACATCCACCGCCGCTTCGGTCGGGCCATAGAGGTTGTACAAACCGATGCCTGGCAACTGCTGCTTGAAGCGTCGCACCAGGCTGCCGGGCAAGGCCTCACCGCTGCACATCACCCGCAACAGCCCGGCACTCTGGCTGACATCGCCGTGGGCCAGGAACACGTCGAGCATCGACGGCACAAAGTGCAAGGTGGTGATCTGTTCAGCTTCGATCACCTCGCACAGGTAGGCCGGGTCCTTGTGCCCGCCGGGGCGCGCCATGACCAACCGGGCACCGGTGAACAGGGGCCAGAAGAATTCCCACACCGACACGTCAAAGCTGAACGGGGTCTTCTGCAAGACCGCGTCGCTGGCAGTCAGGCCGTAGGCGTCCTGCATCCACAGCAAGCGGTTGACCACGCCTGCATGCTCGTTGATCACACCCTTGGGCTGGCCGGTGGAACCGGAGGTGTAGATCACGTAGGCCTGATGCTGCGGGGTCAGCCCGTCGACGTGTGGGTTGGACAGCGGCTGGTGCTCCCAGGTGTTCCGGTCCAGATCCACCACGGGTACCGCCACATCGCCCAGCAGCGAACGGGTTTCGCCCTGCACCAGCACCGCCGCCGGCGCGCTGTCTTGCAGCATGTAGGCGATTCGCTCCAGCGGATACGCCGGGTCCAGCGGTACATAACCACCACCGGCCTTGAGAATGGCGAACAGGCCGATGACCATCTCCAGGCCACGCTCCACACACATCGCTACCCGCGAATCCGGCTGTACCCCCAGCTCACGCAGATGATGGGCCAACTGATTGGCGCGCGCGTTCAGTTCGCGGTAGCTCAGGTGTTGGTCACCCGCTTTCACCGCCAGCGCATCGGGGGTGCGTTCAACCTGGGCTTCGAACAGGCCGTGAAGGGTCTGATCGAGGTTGTAGGCAACCTCGGTGGCGTTGAACCCGAACAGCAGTTGCTCGCGCTCCTGCGGGCCGAGGATCGACAGGCGATCCAGCGGCAATTGCGGGGATTGCTCCAGTGCATCCACCAGCCCGTGCAACGCCGCCTGCATGTAACCGCAAATACGCTGCGCGCCAATTTGCGCGGGGGTCATCGCGGTCAACCGGAAACCGTCGCCCTGGTCATCCACGTTCAAGGTCAGCGGGTAGTTGGTGCGTTCCTCGCTGGCCAGGGTTTCGATCCCCTGCCAGGCCGGGGACACCGCCGCTTGCTGGCTGTCGCTGTGGCGATAGTTGAGCATGGCGCTGAACAACGGCAACGGCGCCGCCACTCCACTGCAACGCTGGGCCAGCGCCAGGGAGGCATGCTCATGCCCCAACAGCGCGGTCAGGCGCGCATGGGTCGCCTTTACCGCCGCACGCGCACCGATGCCGCCGACATCCACCCGCAACGGCAAGGTATTGATGAACATCCCCAACGCCCGGTCGCTGCCCTTGCCGCCCTGCATACGGCCCAGCAGCACCGTGCCAAACACCACGGTGTCCTGGCTCGAGGTGCAGGCCAACACTTGCGCCCAGGCAAGGTGGAACATGCTGGCAGCGCTGACCCCCAGCAACCGCGCCTGAGTGCGCAGGCGCTGGGTCAAGGCCGGTGATAACGCTTCACAGGCTTCTTCGATGGCACTGCCATCGCCCTGCACATCCTGAAGGCCGAACGGCAACGTAGGCTCATGGATATCCCCCAGCATCTCGCGGAAGAACGCTTCGTGCTCCTGCTCACTCACCCCCAGTCGGGCCTGGGCCACGTAATTGCGGTACGGCGTGGCTTCGTCGGTGATTTCGGGCAGGCCCAGCAGGCTGGCTTGCATCTCGTGACGCACGCCGTCCAGCGCCGTGTGGTCGAGGGCGATATGGTGGAACAGCAGAATCGCTACCACCCGCTGCTGGCGTGGATCTTCGGCATACACCAGGCGCACCAGCGGGGCCTGGGACATCGGCACACGGTAGTGACGAGGATCAAACTGGCGATGCAGCTGCGCCAGCACATCACCGGTGCCCACCTGCACCGCCTGCACCGACAGCTCAGCCTGGCGCCATACCACTTGCAGTGGCTGTTGCAAGCCTTCCCAGACCACGCCGGTGCGCAAGATATCGTGGCGGTTGATCACCGACTGCAACGCCCGGGCAAACGCCTGCAAACGCTCGAGGCTGTCAAACGCCAGGTGCGATTGCAGCAGGTACGGATCGCCCTGCTGCGCACTGATGTGGTGGTAGAAAATCCCTTCCTGCAACGGCGCCAGCGGATAAATGTCCTGCACGTTGGCGGCGCCGCCTGGCACGCTGGCGACGATCTGGTCGATGGTCGGCTGATCCAGCTCCACCAGCGACAGCATCGAAGGCGTGATGCGCTGGCAATCGGCAGCAATGCCATTGACCGGCACCAGCACTTCCCGGCCACTGCCCACCGCCGCGGCCAAAGCGGCCAATGTCGGCTGGCTGAACAGCACCCGCACATCGGCGCTCAGGCCGACCTGGCGCATGCGCTCGATCAGACTCACCGCCAACAATGAATGGCCACCCAGCTCAAAGAAATGGTCATGGCGACCCACTTGTTCCACCTGCAACACCTCGGCCCAGATCTGCGCCAGGGTGGTTTCGACTTCGCCTTGTGGCGCTTCGTATTCACGGCTGAGCATGGCGGCCTGATCCGGCGCCGGCAGGGCCTTGCGGTCGAGCTTGCCGTTGGCGGTCAGGGGCCAGCTGTCGAGCTTCACGTAGGCCACCGGCACCATGGCCTCGGGCAGTTGGCTGTGCAGCTCGGCGCGCAGGGTTTCGATGTCCAGCGGTTTTTGTTCGGTGAACCAGGCGACCAAGCGGCCGTCGCGCACCAGCACCACGGCGTCCTTGACGCCGTCGACGGCGGCCAGGCGGGTTTCGATTTCCCCCAGCTCGATGCGCACACCCCGGACTTTTACCTGGTCGTCGTTGCGGCCCAAGTATTCAATATTCCCATCCGGCAGCCAGCGCGCCAGGTCGCCGGTGCGGTACAGGCGGCCCGGGCTGAACGGGTCATCGAGGAAGCGTTCGGCGGTCAAGTCCGGGCGATTCAAATACCCACGGGCCACGCCGCGACCGCCCACGTACAACTCGCCTGCCACACCCACCGGCACCGGACGCTGTTGCTCATCAAGCAGGTACACCGTGGCATTGGCCATCGGCTTGCCGATATGCAGCGGCTGACCGGTGTGCACGCGGCCAGAGGTGGCGACCACCGTGGCTTCGGTGGGGCCATAGTTGTTGATCACCGCGAAACGGCGCTCCTGGTTGAACTGGCGCAGGCGATCGCCGCCGATCAACAGGGTGCGCAGGCTTGGGTGTTCAAGATCCTGGCTGAAGGCGTACTCGGCCACCGGCGTCGGCAGGAAGCTCACCTCCAGCGGTTGCGCCAGCCACCAGGCCAGCAGTTCGTCGATGTTTTCATTGCCCACCTGGGCCGGTGGCAGGTGCAAGGTCGCCCCCACACACAACGCCGGCCAGACTTCCCAGGCCATGGCATCAAAGCCGAAACCGGCCACGCTGCTGGTGTGGCTATGGGCGTGCAGGTCAAAGGCTTCGCAGTGCCAATGCACCAGGTTTTCCACGGTGCGGTGTTCCACCATCACCCCTTTGGGCTGGCCGGTGGAGCCGGAGGTGTAGATCACGTAGGCGAGGTTCGCCGGAGTCAGGCTGGCGATCTGGGGATTGCTCTCACCGGCATACGCGCCATGCAGATCGACGATGGCCACATCACCGAGCACGCCACGGGTGCTCTCCTCGGCCAGTACCGCAACCGGTGCGCTGTCTTGCAGCAGGTAAGCGATGCGCTCGGCCGGGTAAGCCGGGTCTAACGGCACGTAGGCGGCGCCCGACTTGAGAATCGCCAGCAGGCCCACCAGCATCTGCGGGCCGCGTCGGCAGCAGATCGCCACGCGGTCGTCGGGCTGCACGCCCAATGCCAGCAGGTGATGAGCCAACTGGTTGGCGCGTTGGTTGAGCTGTTGGTACGTCAGGTGCTGGCCGTCCTGGCTCAGCGCAATCGCTTGCGGCAGGCGCTCGGCCTGGGCCTCGAAAGCTGCGTGCAAGGTGTGCCCTTGCGGGTACTCGCGGGCGGTGGCATTGAAGGTACGCAGGAGTTTTTCCCGCTCGGCAGCAGGCAGTACCGGCAACTGATTCAGCGGCGTTTCCGGCGTTTGCTCAAGGGCGTCCACCAGTTGCTCCAACGCACTGTGCATGGAGTCGCACAGGCGCTGCGCACCGATGGACTGCAGGGCCAGCACCGTCAGGCCGAAGCCTGTGCCCAGGTCGTCCACGCTCAAGGTCAGCGGGTAATTGCTGCGCTCTTCGCCACCCAGCAACTGCACACCTTCCCAGATGCCATGCCCGTCGCGGGCCATTTCGCCCGGGGTGCTGTGGCGGTAGTTGAGCAAGGCACTGAACAACGGCATCGAGGTCGGCACGCCGCTGCAACGCTGGGCCAGCGCCAGGGATGCATGCTCATGGCCCAGCAACGCGCTGAGCCGGGCGTGAGTCGCCTTGACCCCGGCACGTACCGTACTGGCGCCCACCTCGACCCGCAGCGGCAAGGTGTTGATGAACATGCCCAGCGCCCGGTCGGCGCCTTCGCCGGCTTGCATGCGGCCCATCAATACGGTGCCGAATACCACGTCCTGACGGCCGGACGCGAGGCCGAGTACCTGGCCCCAGGCCAAGTGCATCAGGCTCGCAGCGCTGACCCCCAGTTGCCGCGCCTGTTCACGAATCCGCAGCGCCAACCCTGCATCGATGGGCAACTCGGCCTCTTCGATATCCCGGCCATCGCCCTGCACATCCTGCACGCCAAAGGGCAGCGTGGGCTCGTCGATGTCGGCGAGCATTTCACGGAAGAACTGCTCGTGCTCTTGGGCGCTGACACCCAGGCGGGCCTGGGCCACGTAGTTGCGGAACGGTGCCGCGACCGGCAAGTCATCGGCCTGGTTGAACAGGAACGCACGCATTTCCTGGCCGACCACTTCCATGGCGGTGTGGTCCAGCGCCAGGTGATGGAACAGCAGGATCGCCGCGACCCGTTGGTTGACCGGGTCCTGCGCATACACCATGCGCAACAGCGGTGCCTGGGTGATGTCCAGGCGATAGTGGCGGGCATCGAAGCGTGCGTGCAGCTGTTCAATCACGTCGCCATCGGCCGGGTCCAGCGGGATGTGCTGTACGACCAACTCGGCATGACGCCACACCACTTGCACCGGGCTGTCCAAGCCTTCCCACACCACGCCGGTGCGCAGGATATCGTGACGCGCCACGACCTTTTGCAGCGCCCCCATGAAGGCCTGCAAACGCTCGACGCTGTCAAACGCCATGCGCGATTGCAGCAGGTACGGGTCGCCCTGTTCGGCACTGATGTGGTGGTAAAGAATGCCTTCCTGCAGCGGGGCCAGCGGGTAAATGTCCTGCACGTTGGCCGCACCGCCTGGCACCGTGGCCACAATGCGGTCGATGGCGGCTTGATCCAGCGTGACCAGGGTCAGCATCGACGGCGTGATGCGTTGGCAATCCGGCGCAATGCCGTTGGCCGGTACCACGATTTCCCGGCCACTGCCCACCGCGGCCGCCAGCGCCGCCAGGCTTGGCTGATTGAACAGCACCCGCACATCGGCGCTCAGGCCAGCCTGGCGCATGCGTTCGATCAGGCTTACCGCCAGCAATGAATGGCCGCCCAGTTCAAAGAAGTGATCGAAGCGCCCGACCCGCTCGACCTTCAATACGTCCTGCCAGATCTGCGCCAGCAGGGTTTCCACCTCACCCTCGGGCGCTTCGAAACCACGGCTGAGCAGCGACGCCTGATCCGGCGCCGGCAGGCCCTTGCGGTCCAGCTTGCCATTGGCGGTCAGCGGCAACAGTTCCAGCCAGACATAGGCCGACGGCACCATGTAGTCCGGCAGCCGGCCTTGCAGGTGCGCACGCAACGCTTCAATGCTCAGCGGCGCCTGGGCGGTGTAGTACGCCACCAGGCGCTTGTCGCCGGGTTCATCTTCGCGGGCCAGCACCACCGTGTCTCTCACACCGGAATAGCTGGCCAGGCAGCTTTCGATTTCACCGGGCTCGATACGGAAACCGCGGATTTTCAGCTGATGGTCGTTGCGGCCCTGGTACAGCAAGGTGCCGTCCGCCTGCCAACTCGCCAGGTCGCCGGTGCGGTACAGCAGGCCGTCGCCGAACGGGTCGACGATAAACTTCTCGGCGGTCAGTTGCGGCTGGTTCAGGTAACCCTTGGCCACGCCCGCGCCACCGATGTACAGCTCGCCGACGACGCCCAGCGGCACCGGCTGCTGCCGCGCATCCAGCACGTAGGCACGGCTGTTGCCAATGGGTCGGCCAATCGGAATACCGCCCTCACCCACTGACGTGATCTCGAAGGTGGTGGAAAACGTGGTGGCTTCGGTGGGGCCGTAGCCGTTCAGCAGATGCTGCGGCGCGCCGTGCTCAAGCACCCGGCCGATCACCTGCGGGTCGAGCACATCGCCGCCGACGATCAGGTAGCGCAGCTGGCGGAACATCGGCATCAACCCATCGGCGTATTGGTGGAACAACCCGGCCGTCATCCACAACACGCTGACGGATTGCTCCTGCAACAGGGCGGCGAAAGCGGCCTGGGACAGCAAAGTGGCGTGCTCGACCACCACCACGCAGCCGCCATTGAGCAGTGGCGCCCACACGTCGAGGGTGCTGGCGTCGAACGCCGGGTTCGAGGCGAAGGCTACCCGGTCACGGTGATTGAAGTCGGCGTAGCCGTTGTTGATCACCAATCGGGAGACGGCGCGATGGGGAACCTGTACCCCCTTGGGCGCCCCGGTGGAGCCGGAGGTGTACATGATGTACGCCACGCTTTCCGCCGACTGCGCGAGGTTCGGGTTATGCGCAGGCTGCGTCCCGAGGTTCAGCGCAGCGAGGTCATTCAGCACGTATTTGGCATGGCTGTCCTGCACCATGAACGCCTGACGCTCTTCAGGCGCATTGATGTCCAGCGGCACATAGACCGCCGCACACTTAAGGATCGCCAACTGGCTGACCAACAGGTCGATGGAGCGTGGCAGCGCGATGACCACGCTGTCCCCCGGCTTTACGCCTTGATCGATCAAATAGTGGGCCAGGCGATTGGCCCGCAGGTTGAGATCGCGGTAACTCATCGACGCATGGCCGTGCACCACCGCCACGGCTTCCGGGCTGGCCAGGGCCTGGGCTTCGAAGAGAGCGTGAACGGTTTTCCCGGCCGGGTAGTCGCGGGCGGTGGTGTTGAAACCCACCAACACTTGATGCCGCTCGGCAGGCGGCAGGATCGACACTTGATGCAGCGGCGTAGTCGGCGCCTGTTGCAGCGCCGTCACCAGGTTGCGCAAGGCACTGAGCATATAGTCGCCGACACGCTGCACATCCACTTCGGCCACGCCTTGCACCGTCAGCGCCAAACCCACACCGAGGTCGTCGACGTTCAGCACCAGCGGGTAGTTGCTACGCTCCTCGGAGCTGAGGATTTCGATCCCGGCGTCGGCGAACGGGCTGGCGCCTGGCGCTTCGCCCGGGGCACTGTGGCGGTAGTTGAGCAAGGTGCTGAACAGCGGCAGCGCGCCGGACACGCCACTGCAACGCTGGGCCAGGGACAGCGACGCATGTTCATGCCCCAGCAACTGCGCGAGCCGCGCGTGGGTGGCGCGTACGCCGGCCTGAACCCCCACCGTGCCGACGCTGACCCGCAGCGGCAAGGTATTGATGAACATCCCCAGCGCCCGGTCGGCGCCCTCGCCGCCTTGCATACGGCCCAGCAATACCGTGCCGAATACCACCTCGTCCTGGCCCGATACCTGGCCGAGGACTTGCGCCCATGCCAAGTGCACCAGGCTGGCGGCGCTGACACCGAGCTGGCGGGCTTGCTCACGCAGGCCGAGGCTGAGGGCCGGGTCCACGGGCAAGTGAGCTTCGCGCACACCGCTGCCGTCACGATTCACGTCGTGCAAACCGAAGGCCAGGGTCGGCTCGTCGATATCGCCGAGCATCTCGCTGAAGAACGCTTCATGCTGCGCAGCGCTCACACCGAGGCGCGCCTGGGCCACGTAGTTGCGGTATTGCACGGCGTCCGGCAGCAAACCGGTTTGGCCTGCGAGGCTGGCGCTCATTTCTTCCACCAGCACCTGCAACGCGGTGTGGTCCAGCAGGATGTGGTGCAGCAGCAGGATGCCGACATGACGGCCCTGATCCTCGGCGTAGGCAAAGCGCATCAGCGAGGCACGGGACAGATCGAGGCGATAGTGGCGTGGGTCGAAGCGTGCTTGCAGTTGTGCCAGAACGTCGTTGTGTGGTTCCACGTCGACCTGCTCAACCACCAGCAGTGCCTGGCGTAGTACCACTTGCACCGGCTCGTCCAGGCCTTCCCACATGATGCCGGTGCGCAGAATATCGTTGCGCTCGATCACGCTTTGCAGCGCACGGATAAACGCCTCGACCGGCTCATGGCCGCTGAAGCTGAACTGCACCTGCAACACGTAGGGATCGCCTTCGGTGGTCGCCAGGTGGTGATAGAGGATGCCGGCCTGCAACGGGGCCAGGCCGTAGATGTCCTGCACGTTACCGATACCGCCGGGCACGCTGGCGACGATATGGTCGATGGCCTGCTGGTCGAGGTCCACCAGCGGCAGCATGTCGGGGGTGATGTGCCGGGTCGCGTCGCTGATCAGGTTGGCCGGGACCTGCACTTCCTGCTGCCCGCCCACCGCAGCGGCCAGCGCAGCCAAGGTCGGCTGGCCGAACAGCACCCGCACATCGGCACTCAGCTCCAGCTGGCGCATGCGCTCCATCAGTTTGACCGCCAGCAAGGAGTGGCCACCCAGTTCGAAAAAGTTGTCCTGGCGCCCGACCCGGTCGATCTTCAGCAGGTCTTGCCAAAGGCTGGCAATCGCGGTTTCCACCGCGCCTTGGGGCGCTTCATAACCACGACGGGCCAGGGCGTCGGCGTCGGGTGCCGGCAAGGCCTTGCGGTCGAGCTTGCCGTTGGTGGTGAGCGGAAACGCGTCCAGCAGTACAAAGGCGCTGGGCACCATGTATTCGGCCAGGGACAGCAGCAGGTGGTCCCGCAGCTCGGCGGCGGTGGGCGCGTGGTCCGGCTGGGCAATCACGTAGGCCACCAGGCGCTTGTCACCCGGCTCGTCTTCGCGGGCAATCACCACGGCCTCACGCACGCCTTCACAGCTGGCCAGGCGCGCTTCGATTTCTCCCAGTTCGATACGGAAACCGCGAATCTTCACCTGGTCGTCGTTGCGCCCCAGGTACTCGACACTGCCGTCGGCCAGCAACCGGCCGAGGTCACCGGTCTTGTACAGGCGCAGGCCGGTTGCGGGATCCGTCAGAAAACGTTCGGCGGTCAGCTCATCGCGGTTGAGATAACCCCGCGCCACGCCGGCACCGCCGACGTACAACTCGCCGACCACACCGCTCGGCACCGGCTCGCGGCGGGCGTCCAGCACGTACAACTGCAAATCCGGAATGCGCACGCCAATCGGGCTCACGCCCACCAGCTGCGCGTCCGCCGCCTCCAGGGCACGATAGGTCACGTGCACGGTGGTTTCGGTGATGCCGTACATGTTGACCAGCCGCGTACCCGAGTTGGTCACCCGGGCGTACCACGGTTTGAGAATGCCCGGTTCCAGGGCTTCACCGCCAAAGATCACCTGGCGCAGGGAATGCAGTTGCTGGCTGCGGCCCTGTGCCGCGATCAATTGGCGGAACGCGCTCGGCGTCTGGTTGAGGATGCTCACACCGGCTTCACAGAGCAGTGCATAGCACTCGTCCGGTGAGCGGCTGACCAGTTGCGGCACTACCAGCAACTGCCCGCCGTGCATCAGCGCGCCCCAGATTTCCCACACGGAGAAGTCAAAGGCAAACGAGTGGAACAGCGCCCAGGTGTCACTGGCGTTGAACTTGAACCAGTGCTCGGTGGCACTGAACAACCGCGCAACGTTGCGGTGTTCGATCATCACCCCCTTGGGCAAGCCGGTAGAGCCGGAGGTGTAGATCACATAGGCGAGGCTGGACGGGCTGATCGCAACATTCGGATTAACGATGGGCTCGTGTTGCAGGCTGTTGAGGTCGATCGACGTGACGTCGCCCACCAGATGACGGGTGTTGTCCTGCACCAGCACCGCCAGCGGCGCGCTGTCTTGCAGGGTGTAGGCGATGCGCTCCTGGGGGTAGGCCGGATCGATTGGTACATAGCCCGCACCTGACTTGAGAATCCCCAGCAGGCCGATGATCATTTCCAGGCCGCGCTCGACGCAGATTGCCACCCGGTCGTCGGGGCGAATGCCATGCTTGAGCAGGCAGTGCGCAACCTGATTGGCGCGTTCGTTGAGCTCGCGGTAGCTCAGATGTTGGTGTTCAAAGCGCAGCGCGATGGCCTCGGGATGGCTGGCGGCCTGGGCTTCGACTTGCTGGTGGATCAGGGCTGAATCGGCGTAGTGCTGGGTGCTGGCGTTAAGGCCGTGCAGCAGATGCTGGCGTTCGGCGGCAGGCAGGATGCCCAGGCTGTGCAAGGCTGCATCTGGCGTTTGCTCCAGGGCCAGTACCAGGTTTTCCAGGGCGGTGTGCAGGTAATCGGCGATACGTGCCGCGCCGATGGAGGCATCCACCATCACGGTAAAGGCAAAGCCCTCGCCCAGGTCATCAACGTTGACCGTCAACGGGTAGTTGGTGCGCTCTTCGGCACCCAGCACCTGGATGCCTTCGGCGATGTCGATCACCGCCTGGGTGTCCGAGGCATCGCTGTGCCGGTAGTTGAGGATCGCACTGAACAACGGCGTGGGTGCGGCCACACCGCTGCAACGCTGGGCCAGGGCCAGGGAGGCGTGTTCGTGGTTGAGCAATTCGGTCAGGCGTTTATGGGTGGTTTGTACACCGTCGCGCACGCTTTGCTCGCCCACGTCCACCCGCAGCGGCAGGGTGTTGATGAACATGCCCAGGGCCTGGTCGGAGCCCTCGCCCGCGCCCATACGACCGAGCATCACGCTGCCAAATACCACGGACTCGCGAGCGGAGACCTTGCCCAGCACCTGGGCCAGTGCCAGGTGCATCACGCTGGCGGGGCTGACACCCAACGGCCTGGCCTGGGTCCTCAGGCGACGGCTCAAATCGCTGTCGACGGCGATCCGGGTTTCATCGATGCCATGGCCGTCACCCTGCACATCCTGGAGGCCGAACGGCAGGGTGGGTTCATCGATGTCGGCGAGCATTTCGCGGAAGAACACTTCGTGAGCCTGGTCGCTGACGCCGTGGCGAACCTGGGCGATGTAGTTGCGAAACGGTACCGGAGCGCCGGCCTGTTCGGTCTGGCCGGCGAGGTGCAATTGGATTTCACGGCGCACTACGTCGAGGGCGGTGTGGTCGAGAATGGTGTGGTGGAACAGCAGCATCGCGACCACGCGCTGGTTGCGCGGGTCTTCGGCGAACACCAGGCGCAGCAGCGGTGCCTGGCCGAGGTCCATGCGGTAGTTGCGCGCATCGTAGAGGGCTTGCAGTTGGGTCATTGCGTCGCCGTCGAGGCGGGCTTCTTCGCAAGCCAGGGAGGCTTTGCGCCAGACCACTTGCAGGGGTTCGTCCAGGCGTTCCCAGGCCATCGAGGTGCGCAGGATGTCGTGGCGGTCGATGACCCATTGCAGGGCCTGGGCGAAGGTTTCAAGACGGGCGCGGCTGTCGAACACGAACTGGGCGTGCAGCACATAGGGGTCGCCTTGGTGGGCTGACAGGTGGTGGTAGAGCATGCCTTCCTGGAGTGGCGCCAGGGGGTAGATGTCTTGCACATTCGCCGCCCCGCCGGGGATGCTGGCGACGATGCGGTCGATGGCGGATTGGTCGAGGTTGACCAGGGGCAGCATGTCCGGAGTGATGCGATAAGCCGGGCTGAGCCAGTCGCCGCCGTGTTGGGCGACGAGGTCGAGCAGTTGGGGTTTGTGGGCGATCAGTTGGTCCCATAGGGCGTCATCCAGCGCGTCGTCGTCACCCAGGATGATCAGGTCGCCTTCGTCCATTTGCAGGCGGATCGGGTGGGTGGAAAGAGCTGCCAGTAGTTTGCTGAACTGCATGGGGTAACCTGCTTTTTTGAGTCGGATACGGTTGAGGAGAAAGTCCGTTTTCAGCTGTCGCGTAAGTGCCTGGGAGGCCCGGCTTAAAGCGCGGGCGCGGTCGAGGATCGGATGGCGTCCCGCAGGGTTGGGAAATTAGAGGATTCGGGGGGTGGGGGGTGACATGGGAAGCGGGGACAAAGCGGCCGGCGTTGGGGAATTATTTAGGTAACGGCCGCCTATGGTTCCGCTCTTACAGCGGCTCACTTTTGAAAAGCGCAAAAGTAAGCAAAACGCTCTTGCCCCACCACTCGGCACCTCGCTTAGGCTCGGTGTGCCCTCTCTCCGGCTTTGGACCGTGGGCCGCCGCGATGGGCCATCCTTGGCCCAGCGCGGCTAACCCGGCGTCCTGCCGGGTTAGCCGCGCTCCAAAGCCTGCGTTCGGCCAGCGTGGTTTAACGGGGCGCCTAAGATCAAGATCAAAAGCAGATCAAGAGCACAGCGGCCTCCCGGCCGGCTTGTTACCTAAATAACGGATATGTACTCAACCAGATCACACCGACAAATACCGACTAATGGTCGCCTCATCTACCCGATCCCGAGTCTCCTCAATCACAAACCTCCCCTTCTCAATCACCAAAAACCGATCAGCAATTTCCAAGGTAAACGACAACACCTGCTCAGAAACAACAATCGTCAAATCCCGCAAATTGCGAATCTCCTTAAGCGTACGAGCAATGTCCTTGATGATCGAAGGCTGAATCCCCTCAGTCGGCTCATCCAGCAACAACACCTTGGGATTCGTCGCCAACGCCCGGGCAATCGCCAACTGCTGTTGCTGCCCCCCAGACAAATTCCCCCCCTTGCGCGAACGCATGTCATACAACACCGGAAACAACGCATACAAATCCTCAGGCACCTTGCCCCGAGCCGCCGCCGGCAACCCGGTCTGAATATTCTCCAACACACTCATGCTGGGAAAAATCATCCGCCCCTGCGGCACATAGGCAATCCCCCGCTCCACCCGCTCATGGGTTTCAAGCGCAGACACATCATGCCCATCCACACTCACCTGCCCCTGCCACCGCGGCAGAATCCCCATCAGGCTCTTGAACAGCGTGGTCTTGCCCATCCCGTTACGCCCCATCACCGCGACGATCTCACGCTTGGCCA
>Ga0302157_10001521_pt1 | contig 28253 bp, 28 predicted proteins | sample I_Bog_N3_3_FD_193502 | JGI IMG/M metagenome (GOLD analysis project Ga0302157, IMG submission 193502) | Peat permafrost microbial communities from Stordalen Mire near Abisko, Sweden - I_Bog_N3_3 | ecosystem: Environmental > Terrestrial > Soil > Wetlands > Peat | place: Sweden: Abisko, Stordalen... | reverse complement strand
CACCGAAGGTCGCAGCACCGAAGGTCGCAGCACCAAAGGCGGCAGCACCAAAGGCGGCAGCACCGAAGGTAGCGATCGGCAAGCAGGTGCCCGACTTCTCGCTGCCGGCGAGCGGCGCAGCCACCTGGAATTTGCGCGATGCGCGTGCTCGCAAGCTGGTGCTGTACTTCTATCCGCGCGACAACACGCCCGGCTGCACGCTCGAAGGCCAGCAGTTCGCGGTGCTGGCGCCGCGCTTCGAGGAAGCCGGTGCCACCATCGTCGGTATCTCGCGCGATAGCGTTGCTTCGCACGACAAGTTCCGCGCGCAGATGAAATTCCCGTTCATCCTGCTATCGGACACCGATGGCGTGGCATGCGCGCTGTTCGATGTGATCCGCGAGAAGAACATGTACGGACGCATGGTCATGGGGATCGAGCGCAGCACTTTCCTGCTCGATGGCGAGGGCATACTGCGGCAGGAATGGCGCAAGCTGAAGGTCGACGGGCACGCGCTCGCGGTGCTGGAAGCAGCCCAGGCGCTGTGAAAGCCGCCATGCGCCGACTGTTCGTGCTCGACACGAACGTCCTGATGCACGATCCGACCGCGATCTTCCGCTTCGAAGAGCACGACATCTATTTGCCGATGGTGGTGCTGGAGGAACTGGACGCGAACAAGAAGGGACTGTCGGAGGCATCGCGCAACGCCCGCCAGGTCAGCCGCTTCCTGGACGACATGATGCGTGGCGTCACCAAGGAGCAGATCGACGCCGGCCTGCCGATACCCGGCAGCTACAACGGCAATCACGGCAAGAAGCCGCCGGCCGGGCGGTTGTACTTCCAGACCCGTGAGTTGTCCGGCGGGCTGCCCGCGGGCCTGCCCGGCGTCGGCGCCGACAACCTGATCCTCGGGCAGACGCTGTCCCTGCAACGCCAGGAGCCGCGGGCGCGCGTCGCGCTGGTGTCCAAGGACATCAACCTGCGCATCAAGGCGGCGATCGTCGGCGTGCATGCCGAGGACTACTACAGCGACAAGACCATCGAAGACGCCGATGTACTGTATACCGGCGTCGAGACGCTACCCGGAGACTTCTGGGAGCGGCACGGCAAGGACATGCGCTCGTGGAAGGAAGGAGACCGGACCTGGTACGAGATCAACGGTCCCGCGGCCGCTTCCTGGCGGCCCAACCTTTTTGTCTACGAGGCCGGCGCGCAGGGCATCGAGGCGATGGTGCGTGCGGTGCAGGGCGGTTCGGCGAAGCTGGAGTTGGCGCGCGATTTTCGCAGCGAACGGCACAGCGTCTGGGGCATCACGGCGCGCAACCGGGAGCAGAATTTTGCGCTCAACCTGCTGATGGATCCGGAGATCGACTTCGTCACGCTGCTCGGGCCGGCCGGCAGCGGCAAGACCCTGCTGACGCTCGCTGCCGGCCTGGCCCAGACCCTGGAGCGCAACCGCTTCATCGAGATCATCATGACGCGCGTGACCGTGCCGCTGGGCGAGGACATCGGCTTCCTGCCCGGCACCGAAGAGGAGAAGATGGAGCCGTGGATGGGCGCGCTGATGGATAACCTGGAAGTGCTCACGCGCAGCGACGAAGGCGGCAACTGGGGACGTGCCGCCACCAACGATCTGCTGCGTAATCGCATCAAGATCCGCTCGCTGAATTTCATGCGCGGACGCACCTTCCTCAACCGCTTCATCATCCTGGATGAAGCGCAGAACCTGACCCCGAAGCAGATGAAAGCGCTGGTGACACGAGCCGGACCCGGCAGCAAGCTGGTGTGCCTGGGCAACATTGCCCAGATCGACACCCCTTACCTGACGGAAACCACCTGTGGGCTGACCTATGTTGTCAACCGATTCCAGGGCTGGGCGTATTCGGGACATATCACCCTGGTGCGCGGCGAGCGCTCCCGGCTGGCGGATTTTGCCTCCGAGGCGCTGTAGCCCTGCCGCGCCGGGCGCCGGGCGCCGGGCACCGGGGCACCTGGTCATTACGCCGCCGGCGCGGAACCTTGGCGCAACGGATGAGCTCAAAGTAGAGTACAAGGCATTGATGTCTCTGGTCCCTATGCGCCGCACCTACGCTGCCCTGCTCGGCTGTCTGTTGACCGTTACGGCCACTTGGGCGGCGGCAGCGGACTCGATTGCGCCGGCCAGCTTCACTCCCAGCACCGCGTCGATCGGCACTAACCTTCCGGACCTGGGTGGACCGGCCAACGCCATGATCAGCAAGGCCGACGAGTACCAGGTCGGGCGCATGGCGATGCGCGAGATGCGCGATCAGAACATGATCCTCGAAGACCCCGAGGCTACCGATTACATCCAGCAGCTCGGGATGCGGCTGGCGTCCCAGGCACACGACGACGGCCAGAATTTTACATATTCCGTGCTGCGCGAGCCGGTCATCAATGCGTTTGCGACCTTTGGCGGCTTCGTCTGCATCAACAGCGGCCTGATCCTGCTGACCGAGAACGAATCGCAGCTCGCAGCGGTCGTTGCGCACGAGACCGGCCACGTGGTGCAGCGCCATATCGCGCGCGGCTACCTGGCACAAAGCCGCATGTCGCTCGCCTCCACCGCGGCGCTACTGGCAGCGATCCTGATCGGGGCGGCCAGCGGCGCCGGCGGCCAGGCGATGGAAGGCGCGATCGCGCTGAGCCAGGCCACCGCCCTGCAACAGAGCATCAATTACACCCGCGGCCAGGAAATCGAGGCCGACGCGGTGGGCATCGAGCTGCTGTCGGGCGCAGGCTTCGACCCCAACGAGATGGCAACCTTCTTCGAGTCGATGTCGCGCGTCGAGGGTCTGGCGATGGCGGGTATTCCGGCGCTGCTGGTGGATCACCCGGTCACCAGCGACCGCATCGCCGCCGCCCGCAACCGTGCGGCAACCTTCCCGCAGGTCAAGCTGCTGCCGGAATCGATGAGCTTTGCATTCTTCAAGGAGCGCGTGCGGGTGCTGGCGACGCCGCCGGAAGTGCACCTGGACCAGTACTATGCGTCCATTCGCGATCACCGCTCGCTGACCGCGGCGGAGCGTTACGGGGAGGCGCTGGTACAGATGCAGCATGGCAACGCGACCAGCGCGGTCAGGACCCTGCGCGAGCTGCAAGACGCCTACCCGCAGATGACCATGCTGTACGCCGCGCTCGGCCAGGCGCTCGCCGCCGCCGGACAGATGGACGCCTCCCTGGCGCTGTTTGATCGCTCGGTAAAGCTGTTCCCGCGCAATGTGCCGCTGACGGTGCGCTATTCGGAGGCCCTGATGCAGGACGGCCGGGCCAAGCAGGCGCACGAATTGCTGCTCGACCTGTTCAACAATGTCGATCCGTCGCCGGCACAGATCCGGCTGACGGCGCTCGCGGCCAGCGCGGCCGGCGATGCCGGTGACGCTTATGCGTACATGGCCGAATATGACCTCAGCGGCGGCCAGCTGGCGCTCGCCAACCAGCAGCTCGAACTCGCGCTCGCATCGCCGGACCTCACCAGCGTGCAGCGGGCACGCTTCCGCGCGCGCCTGGACGAGGTGCGCGGCTGGCTGCGTGAACAGCAGCAAGCGCGTCGCGGCGGAGCGAGCGGCAGCTGATCGCGCGGTGCCTGATCGTGCGGCAGCTGATCGTAGCGGGACGCCACTGAGCCCGCTCGCCGCGTGCCGCCGCCGCCTGCCAAACTGCTACACTGGCCCCTTATGTCGCCTCGCAGCAGCGCCGGTGCCCGATGCGGCACAGCCTTTGTCATTACCGCACGGTTGGCCGCTATAGCGCTGGCCGGCTGCAGCGTGCTGGCCGGTTGCGCGACGCTGCCCAGCGGCAAGCCGGATCCCAGCGATCGCTTCGAGCGCGTCAACCGAACGATCTTCAAGTTCAACACGGCGATCGATCACGCCGTGCTGCGACCCATTGCCCGCACCTACGTGCGGGTGACACCGCGGCCGGTTCGCATCGGCATCAACAATTTCGTCACCAACCTCGGCTACCCGGTAACGCTGGTCAACAGCTTCCTGCAAGGCAGGCTCAACGATGGCATGACCGACACCGCTCGGTTGCTGGTGAACTCCACCATCGGCATCGGCGGAATATTTGATCCAGCCAGCGGCATGGGCCTGGAGCGCCACGAGCAGGACTTTGGACTGACCCTGGGCCACTGGGGGGTGCACAGTGGTCCGTATCTGATGCTGCCACTGCTCGGCCCGTCGACGGTTCGCGACGGCGTCGGCCTGGTACCCGACTACCTGCTGCTGCACGAGATCGAGACCGTCAAGCTGTTCAAGTACAACCCGTACGCAGAATGGAGCCTGTTCTCGATCACCATCATTAACCGGCGCACGCAGCTGCTGGATGAGGATCCGATCCTCGATCGCAGCTACGATCCGTATGCGTTCCTGCGGGGCGCCTACCTGCAGCGGCGCGAGTACCTGATCCACGGCGCCGATGCGTCGCCAGAGCAGCAATTTACGGACAGCGACCTGCAGGGCGCTGAACCGGCGCCGCCAGGGGCAACTCCACCACTGGCGCCGGCGCCAGGTCCAGCGCCAAAGCCTTAACGGCTAAGCACTGATCAGCGGCTCGACCTCGCTTAGCCGTGCCAGCGCCAGCAGCGTGGCGGCAGGCTTATCGTAGTGCAGCCGGCAGGAGCGGGAACGCGCTATGGCAAGCCAGTCGATCAGCAGCGCCAGGCCGGCGCTATCGACCGCCGGGACCGCGGCCAGGTCCAGCTTCAGTGAACGGCCGGCGGCGGCGATCAGCGCCAGTCCCGGTGTACGCAGCGCCGCTACGGTAGCGAAGGTCAGCGGCGCTTCCAGCCGGTAGACACCGGCTGCGACTGCGACAAACGCGGCCGGCACTGCAGCTTCGCCCATCGCTTGCGCCGCTAGCCTTTGGCGGGCGCTGCGGCGGCCTTGATCGAACTCGGCGACTGGCCCGACTCCAGCCTGCTGATCACTTCGTCCAGGCCTTTCTGGTCGATCTCAGCGCCGAAGTCATCGCGGAAACTCTTGACGTAGCTGATGCCTTCGATCACGACGTCCCAGGCTTTCCATCCCTGCTCGGTGCGCCGCAGGCTGTAGTTGACCGCGACCAAAGAGCCGTCGCTGCGCCGCACCTGCGTGCGCACCGTGGCATAGGGCGCATTGGGATCGCCGGTGTAGGGGAAGACCTTGAGCTTGTCGGCGGTGAAATCGACCAGCGCATCGCCATAGTTGCTGAGCAGCGACTTGTAGAACGCCTTGATGAATCGCTGGCGCTGATCGTCGCTGGCGGCAGCCCAGTGCCGCCCCAGCACCAGCCGCGCCGCATATTCGGTGTCGAAATGCGGCAGCAGCACCTGGTCTACCAGCACATGGACCTTGCCCGGATTGGCGCGATAGTCGGCGCGATGGGCGTCGAGGTCCTTCAGCATCGCGCCGGCAGCAGTGTCGATGAGCTGGGACGGGCCGCTGGCATCGACCGCAGCAGCGAGATCCGCCGGAGTGCTGCCGCTCGCGGCCGGCGCCGCGGCCGCACCCACGGGTCCCAGACACATTCCGAGCAGCCATGCTGCCGACAGTTGCGTCGCGATTCCTGCCGTCACTGATCGCATGAGCGCCTCACTTGGAAGTCTTGCCGCTGGGTTTGTCGGTGTTGCCGGAGGCGTCCTTGCCACCCGGGTTGTCCTTGCTGCCCGAACTGTCCTTGCTGCCCGAGAAGTTAGCAAACAGCTTGTTAATCAGGCTCTCCAGCACAATGGCCGACTGCGTGAACTGCAGCTGGCTGCCGCCGTGCAGGAACGTATCCGAGCCGCCGGGCGAGAGCGCGATATAGTTGGCGCCGAGCAGGCCCGAGGTCTGGATCGCCGCGTCGCTGTCATCGGGGATATGGTCATACTGGCGATCGATGCTCAAACTGACACGCGCCTTGTAGACCGAGCTGTCGTAGCTGATGGCATTGACCTGTCCGACCCGCACACCCGCCATGGTCACCGGCGCCCCGACCTTCAGGCCGCCGATGTCATCGAAATCCGCTACCACAGCATAGGACTGTGACGCACGCGTCAGCTGTAAGCCACTGCCGGGAAGTTGCGTAGTCAGGAAGCCGAGCGCCGCAAAACCCAGCAGCACGAACAGGCCGGTGCCGATTTCGATCGAACGGTTCGCCTGGGCCATCGCGCCCTCCTCGAATATAGCAACGCTACGAAAAGCTACAGAAATGCCGCAGTCAGCACGTAGTCGAGCAGCAGGACCAGCACCGCCGAAGTCACCACGGTACGTGTAGTCGCCAGTCCCACGCCCGCGGCGGTCGGCTCGGCATGATAACCCTCGTATACCGCCAGCAGGCTGCAGGCAGCGCCGAATACCAGGCTCTTGATGAAACCCTCGTTGACGTCGCGCAAGCCGACCGCGCCCTGGACCTGCGACCAGAAGGTGCCGGGCTGGATACCCATCATCGTGACCCCGACCAGCTGCGCGCCGTAGATGCCGACGCAGTTGAAGATCGCCGCGAGCAGCGGCATCGCGATGAATCCGCCCAGGAATCGGGGCGCCACCACATGGCGCACCGGATCCACCGCCATCATCTCCATCGCCGCGAGCTGGTCGGTCGCCCCCATCAGCCCGATCTCCGAGCATAGCGAAGTGCCGGCGCGACCGGCAAATAGCAGCGCGGTGAGCACCGGCCCGAGTTCCTTGATGAGTCCGAGCGCGGCGACCACTCCGAGCGCCGACTCGGAACCGAAGCGCTCCAGCAGCTGGTAGCCCTGCAGTCCCAGCACCATGCCCACGAACAGGCCGCACAGCATGATGATCACCAGCGATCGGGCGCCGGCGTTGTAGATCTGGGCGATCACCAGCCGCGGTCGCGCCAGCACCGGTATGCATTGCCCCAGCACCCGCAGCAGGAACAGCGCCACCGAGCCGAGCTTCGCCAGCGCATCGAGTGCCATCGAGCGCCGCTGTGACACGCCGCTCACGCCGCGCTGCTCATGCGTCCGTAGGTTGCAGCAGCTGCTCGAAGTAGTCGGGCGCTGGATAATGGAACGGCACCGGACCGTCCGGCGTCCCGCTCATGAACTGGCGCACCACGTCCTGCTGCTCGCGATTGAGCTCCGCCGGGCTGCCCTCGGCGACCACCTTGCCCTCCGACAGCAGATAGCTGTAGTGCGCCATGGCGCTGATCTCCCGAACGTCGTGCGACACGACGATGCTGGTGATGCCCAGCAGGCGGTTGAGCGACTGGATCAGGCGCACGATCACACCCATGGAGATCGGATCCAGTCCGACGAACGGCTCGTCGTAGATCAGCACTTCCGGATCCATGACGATCGCACGCGCCAGCGCCACGCGCCGAGCCATGCCGCCCGACAGCTCGGCCGGCATCAGCCCGGCGGCGCCGCGCAGCCCTACCGCCTGCAGTTTCATCAGCACCAGTTCGCGCAGTACCGGCTCGGGCAGATCGGCATGCTCACGCAGCGGGAATGCCACATTCTCGAACACCGACAGGTCGGTCAGCAGCGCGCCATTCTGGAACAGCAGGCCGACACGCCGGCGCAGCCGATACAGCTCCGGCCGCGCAAGCCGGGCGACATCTGCGCCGAACACCTGCACCACGCCGCTCTGGGCCACGCTCTGGCCCATGATCAGCCGCAGCAGCGTGGTCTTGCCGGTCCCGCTCGGACCCATCACCGCCGTAATCGCGCCGCGGCGCATGCGCACATTCAGGCCGGTGAATACCGTGTGTCGGCCGATGGCGTAATGCACGTCGCGCACGTCCACGACGGCGTCGTCAGCGCTCACGCCGCCTGCTGCTCCATTCCGGCCTGGAAGGCGCCGCCGCGTGCCAGTCCATTGAGCCGCGACCACTTGTGGAATTCCTTCTGTCCGGCACCGAAATTGGCGGGCTTGCCGCCCCAGGCCGATAGCGCCGCGTCCTGCAGCGCGCGGCCGTAGCTGAACGACATCTGCCAGGGCAGCGCCCCCAGGCGGTTCATCAGCGACAGGTGCAACGCGGCTTGTGCCGGGGTCTGGCCGCCCGACAGGAACATGATGCCGGGCACCGCTCCGGGTACGTGGCGCTTCAGGCAGCGCACCGTGGCGGCGGCGACCTGCTCGGGCGTCGCCTGGGTCGGGCACTTCTTGCCCGAGATCACCATGTTGGGCTTCAGGATCATGCCTTCCAGGTGGACCCGCTGCCGATCCAGCTGCGCGAACACCTCAGCCAGCACCCCACTGGTGACGGCATCGCAGCGCTCCTGGGTGTGGTCGCCATCCATCAGCACCTCGGGCTCCACGATCGGCACGATGTTCTGTTCCTGGCACAACGCCGCATAGCGGGCCAGCGCATGCGCGTTGGCCACGATCGCCCCGTGCGAGGGTATGCCGTCGGCGATATCGATGACCGCGCGCCACTTGGCAAAGCGGGCGCCAAGCTTGTAATACTCGGCAAGCCGCTCGCGCAGGCCGTCAAGGCCCTCGGTAATGGTCTCGCCGGGAAAGCCGGCCAGCGGCTTGGCGCCCGTGTCCACCTTGATGCCCGGAATGATGCCGAGCTTGGTGAGGTATTCCGGAAACGGCACGCCAGCGCCGGTCTTCTGGCGGATGGTTTCATCGTACAGAATCACCCCACTGATCCACTGCGCAACCCCGGGCGTGGTGAACAGCAGTTCGCGATAGCTGCGGCGCTGCTCCTCGGTGGATGCGCTGCCGATCTTCTCCAGCCGCTTGGCAATCGTGGCATTGCTCTCGTCCGCCGCGAGCAGTCCCTTGTCCTTCGCCACCATGGCGGTGGCCACCGCTTCCAGGTCTTTATGACTCATAAGTATCCGTACCTCAGTTTCCAAACCGCCGTAATGAGACCGTGAAGGATAGCAAAGCCGCGGGCCATCTTGCCGGCGGCCGACGGCCGGCAGCCGCCGTTCGGAGCGCTTCTCATTCGATCTAAATGGTACTAAACTAGTCCTACTTCGAGAGGCCCATCCATGTTGCGAATCAGCAAACTGACCGACTACGCGACGGTAATCCTGGCGCGCCTGGCCGCGCAGCCGGCGCGCCGCTTCACCGCCGGTCAGATCGCGAGTGAAACGCGCCTGGCCGCCCCAACCGTCTCGAAGCTGCTGAAGCAGCTGCATCGGCGCGGGCTGGTCAATTCCACCCGCGGGCTGCACGGCGGCTACCTGCTGGCGCGGCCGGCGGTGGAGATCAACGCCGCACAGATCCTGGACGCACTCGAAGGGCCGATGGCGCTGACCGAGTGCGCGGGCAGCGAAAGCCATTGCGGCATCGAGAGCAGCTGTCTTACGGGGCGCGCCTGGCAGCGCGTCAATCTGGCAATCCGTCGCTCGCTGCAGGAAATCACGCTGCTGGAACTGGCGGGGCTGAGCGGCGCCGGCGCCCAGCCGTCCGCGCTCGATCGCGGGTTGCCGCTGCCCAAGCGTGAATCGCTATGAGCACGCCCGACATCGACGCGCTGGTCAACCGCAGCTATCAGCACGGCTTCGTCACTGACATCGAATCCGACACGATCGCCCCCGGGCTGGACGAGAGCGTGGTTCGGATGATCTCGCGCAAGAAGGGCGAGCCGCAGTTCCTGCTCGACTGGCGGCTGCGTGCACTCGAGCACTGGCAGCGCATGCGCGAGCCGCATTGGGCACACCTGCGCTACCAGCCGATCGATTACGACGCGATTTCCTATTACTCGGCGCCCAGGCAGGCCAAGGACGGACCCAAGAGCCTGGCCGATGTCGATCCGAAGCTGCTGGCGACCTACGAGAAGCTCGGCGTGCCGCTGCACGAGCGTGCACGCCTGGCCGGCGTAGCGGTAGACGCGGTGTTCGACAGCGTATCGGTCGCCACCACGTTCAAGGAACGCCTGTCGGCAGCCGGCGTGATCTTCTGCCCGTTCTCCGAGGCGGTGCAGAAGCACCCGGAGCTGCTCGAGCGCTACCTCGGATCGGTCGTGCCGTACACCGACAACTTCTATGCAACGCTTAACTCGGCCGTGTTCACCGACGGCTCGTTCGTCTACGTGCCGAAAGGCGTGCGCTGCCCGATGGAGCTGTCGACCTACTTTCGCATCAACGCCGCCAACACCGGCCAGTTCGAGCGCACCCTGATCATCGCCGATGAGGGCGCGTACGTAAGCTATCTGGAAGGTTGCACCGCGCCCATGCGCGACGAAAACCAGCTGCACGCCGCGGTAGTGGAACTGGTGGCGCTCGACGATGCCCAGATCAAGTACTCGACGGTGCAGAACTGGTATCCGGGCGACGAGCACGGGCGTGGCGGCATCTATAACTTCGTCACCAAGCGCGGCGAATGCCGCGGCCGCAACTCACGCATATCCTGGACCCAGGTGGAGACCGGCTCGGCGATCACCTGGAAGTACCCGAGCTGCATCCTGCGCGGCGACAACTCGGTGGGCGAGTTCTACTCGGTCGCGACCGTGAATAACTACCAGCAGGCCGATACCGGCACCAAGATGATCCACATCGGCGCCAACACCCGCAGCACCATCGTGTCCAAGGGCATCTCGGCCGGCCACGGCCAGAACGCCTATCGCGGGCTGGTGAAGATGCTGCCATCGGCGCAGGGCGCGCGCAATTTCACCCAGTGCGACTCGCTGCTCATGGGCAAGCACTCCGGTGCGCATACGTTCCCTTACATCGAAGTGCGCAACCCCAGCGCCATCGTCGAGCACGAGGCCAGCACCTCGCGCATCAGCGAGGAGCAGCTGTTCTACTGCCTGCAGCGCGGCATCGGCGCCGAGGACGCGGTGAACATGATCGTCAGCGGCTTCTGCCGCACCGTGTTCAAGGAGTTGCCGATGGAGTTCGCGGTCGAAGCCCAGAACCTGCTGGCCGTGAGCCTGGAAGGGGCGGTCGGATGACTGGCATTGCCGACAGCGCCCGGACTTCCGCTAGCGCCGCCCTGCTGGATATCCGCGACCTGCACGTCAACGTCGCCGGGCAGCAGGTGCTGCGCGGTATTTCACTGGCGATCGGCGCCGGCGAAGTGCACGCCATCATGGGACCGAACGGCTCGGGCAAGAGCACGCTGGCGCATGTGCTGGCGGGCCGGCCCGGCTACGAGATCATCTCCGGCAGCGTCAGTTTCGATGGACGCGACCTGCTGGCGCTGGCGCCGGAACAGCGCGCGCGCGCGGGATTGTTCCTGGGCTTCCAGTACCCGGTGGAGATTCCCGGCGTCAACAACGCCTACCTGCTGAAGGCGGCGCTCAATGCGGCGCGGCGCGAGCGCTCGCTCGCGGAGCTCGACGCGTTCGAGTTCCTGGCGATGGTGCGCGCCAAGATAAAGCTGATGCAGATCGATGAAAGCTTCCTGAGTCGCGGCGTCAACGAGGGCTTTTCCGGCGGCGAGAAGAAGCGCAACGAGATCCTGCAGATGCTGGTGCTGGAGCCGAAACTGGCGCTGCTCGATGAGACCGACTCGGGCCTGGACATCGATGCACTCAAGGTGGTGGCGAACGGCATCAATACCCTGCGCGGCGCGCAGCACGCCATCGTGCTGGTCACGCACTACCAGCGCATGCTCGACTACGTGGTGCCGGACTTCGTGCATGTGCTCGCGCGCGGCCGGATCGTGCGCAGCGGGGATCGCACGCTGGCGCTGGAACTGGAGAAGCGCGGCTATGACTGGGTCAGCGGCCAGGCCGCGGCCTGATGGTAGCCAGCATGCTCCCCGCCGCCGCACAGCCGCGCAGCGCCACGCTCGAGCGCATCCTGGGCGATTACCAGGCGGTCGCCTCGAGCCTGCCGGACGCACCGCTGACGCACGACGCACGCCTGCACGCGATGCGGGAGCTGACCCGCATCGGCTGGCCCAAGGCCAGCGATGAGCATTGGCGCTACACCAACCTGCGCGCGTTCGAGGCGGTAACGGCTTTTGGTCCGGCGGCACTGGTGCGTGCATCGGGCGCCGCGCCGGCGCCAGTCCCCCTGCCGGTGCCGGAGTTGCCGCCGATGCTGCCCGGGTTCGAACGCCTGGTGTATGTCGACGGCGTGCGTTATCCCGCAGCGGCGAGCGCCGCGGCTGGCCGCAACGCCACTGACTGGCCGGCCGAACAGCGCTTCGGGCTGCTATGCGAGATGTTTGCGAGCGACGCCGCAACGCTGTCCGTCCGCGGCAGCGCGGCCATCGAGGTGCTGTTCCTGACCAGCGCCGCCGCGGCCGGTGCCGCCTGCTATCCGCGGCTGCACGTGACGCTCGAGCCCGGCAGCGAGCTGCAACTGGTCGAACGGCACCTCGGCGCACCGGACGCGCCGACCCTGGTGTGCGCCAACATCGAGGTCGAACTCGGTCGCGGTTCGCAACTCGTGCACTATCGCCTGCAGCAATGCGGCCTGCAGACCGCGTTTGCCGACACGCTGTGCGCGCGGCTGGCCGATGAGTCGAGCTACAGCGTGCGCCAGGTCGCCATCGGCGCGGCCAGCGCGCGCACCAGCGCCCGGGTGCGGCTCGCCGGCCGCGGCGCCGCGCTCAGCTGGCAGGCGATCGCCGTCGGCCGCGGGCAGCAGGTGCACGACACCGCACTCAAGGTGGAGCACCTGGCCGCCGGCACCCGCACCGAGGAAGTGTTTCGCGGCATTGCCGATGAGCGCGCCCGCATCGCCTTCAGTGGCCATATTCATATCGCCGCCTCCGCCCCGGGATCCGACACCCGCCAGTCGCTGCGAGGACTGATCGAGGCCCCGGGCGCCGAGGTCGATCTGCGGCCGCGACTGGAAATCAATACCGACGAGGTCAAGGCGCAGCACGGCGCCACCACCGGCGCGCTGGATGAGAACCTGATGTTCTACCTGCTGGCGCGCGGCATCGACCGCGACAGCGCCCGGGCGCTGCTGAAGTGGGCGTTTCTCGGCGACGTGCTGCGCGCGATCGGGCTGCCGGAGGTGCGCCGCGCGGCCGAGCACGGCGCGGCCGGCCAACTACCGGATGTCATGGCCATCGGAGCACTCACATGAGCGGCAACGCGGCGGCGGTGCGTGAGCAGTCGATAACGGTGCCCCCCTTTGATGCAGTCGCGGTGCGCGCCCAGTTTCCGATCCTGGCGCGCCAGATCAACGGCAAGCCGCTGGTGTACCTCGACAGCGCGGCGTCATCGCAGCGGCCCTTGGCGGTGCTGCGCGCGGTCGAGCACTACGAGACGGCGCTGCACGCCAATGTGCATCGCGGCGTGCATTCGCTCAGCCAATGGGCAACCGATGCGTACGAGCAGGCGCGTGAAATCGTGCGCCGGCACCTCAACGCGCGCTCGACCCGCGAGATCGTGTTCGTGCGCGGCACCACCGAGGCCATCAACCTGGTGGCCAACAGCTGGGGACGCAGCCAGATCAAGGCCGGCGATGAAATCCTGATCACCTACCTCGAGCACCACGCCAACATCGTGCCGTGGCAGATGTTGTGCGCGGCGACCGGCGCCCGGCTGCGCGCCGCGCCGGTAAAGCCGAATGGCGAGCTCGATCTGGATGGGTTGCGCGCGCTGCTATCGGCCAGCACGCGGCTGGTCGCGGTGGCACACGTCTCCAATGCCCTCGGCACCATCCTGCCAGTGCAGGAGATCGTGCACCTGGCGCACGCGCGCGGCATACCGGTGCTGCTCGACGGCGCGCAGGCGGTTCCACACCAGAGCGTCGACCTGCAGGCACTGGATTGCGATTTCTATGCCTTCTCCGGCCACAAGGTCTACGGCCCTACCGGCATCGGCGTGCTGTATGCACGCGAATCGCTGCTGGCGGCGATGCCGCCGTGGCAGGGCGGCGGCGATATGATCCTGTCGGTCGGTATCGAACGCAGCACCTATAACGAATTGCCGTGGCGATTCGAGGCCGGCACCCCCAATATCTCCGGAGCCATCGGCCTGGGCGCGGCGCTGCAGTTCCTGCAGTCGCTGGGCGTGGAAGCGGTAGCGGCGCATGAGCACGGGCTGCTGCAGCTGGCGAGCGAGCGCCTGGCGGCGCTGCCAGGCATCAGGCTGGTGGGCACCGCGAGCCACAAGGCCGCGGTGCTCTCATTCACGATGGACGGCGTGCATCCGCACGATATCGGCACGGTGCTCGACAGCGAAGGCATCGCCATCCGCACCGGGCATCACTGTGCGATGCCGATCATGGAACTGTTCGGGCTGGCGGCCACCGCGCGCGCATCCTTTGGCTGCTACAACAGCGCCGAGGATGTGGAGCGGCTGGTCGAGGGCCTGAAGAAAGTGCGCCAGGTATTTGGCTGAAGTGCGCAGGTGACGCTGACATGGAACTGAAGGAGCTGTATCGCGACGTGATCCTGGATCACAACCGCAGCCCGCGCAATTTCGGCCGGCTCGAGCCGTCCGACTCACAGGCGGCCGGGCACAATCCGCTGTGCGGCGACAAGCTCAACCTGACGCTGCGCCTGCAGGGCGACCGGGTCGAGGACCTGCGTTTCGAGGGCCAGGGTTGCGCGATCTCAACTGCCTCCGCCTCACTGATGACGGAAGCGGTCAAGGGCCGCACCCGCGCGCAGATCGCGCGGCTATACGAGGACGTGCACACGCTGCTGACCGCGCACGGCGCCGACGCCGGCGCCGGCGCCGGCGCTGCTGACCTCGGCAAGCTGATGGCGCTGGCCGGCGTGGCTGAATTCCCGGCGCGGGTGAAATGCGCCAGCCTGTGCTGGCACACCCTGAACGCGGCCCTCGAGCGCGCGCCGGTGACGGTGTCGACCGAGTGACGCCATCGAGCCGGTGCATGTATCGACGGGGTAACTGATGCGGGCGCATGAAAACGAACCGGTGATCATCCAGCGCGACGTCGAGGCCGTGATGGTGCCGTCCGGCCAGGCGATCACGCTCAAGCTGGGCCTCGCCGGCTATATCACGCAGGCGCTCGGCGGCAGCTTCACGCTGTATGTCGAGGGCAACCTGTATCGCATTGCCGGCGATCAGGCCGATGCGATCGGCAAGGAGGTCACACGCCAGCCGGAACTGCCGCCCAACGCCACCGCGGATGATGTGCGCGAGCTGGCGTGGGAGCAGATGCGGGCCTGCTATGACCCGGAAATCCCGATTAATATCGTCGACCTCGGGCTGGTCTACGAATGCAAGGTAGATTCAAACGAGGACCAGACGCGCGATATCGGCGTCACGATGACGCTTACCGCCCCCGGCTGCGGCATGGGAGAGGTGCTGGTCCAGGACGTGCGCGAACGGCTCACCTCGATCCCGACGGTGCGCAATGTCAATGTGGAACTGACCTTCGATCCGCCCTGGACCCAATCCATGATGTCGGAAGCCGCGCGCCTGCAGACCGGGATGACCTGGTAGGTTTGAGTGCAGCGATGAGGCAGCTCACCCTGCTGCTGCTGCGGCACGCCGAAGCCGAAGCGGCGCGGCACGGCCAGCCTGACATCGAGCGGCCGTTGACCGATCACGGACGCACTGAAGCCCTCGATGCGGCCGAGTGCATGGCCGCAGCGCAGCTGCGCATCGATACCGTGTTGGTCAGTCCGGCGCTGCGCACGCGCGAAACCGCCATCATCGTCGCCGCCGAACTCGATATCGCCGAGGAACTGCAATTCGATCCGGCGCTGTACCTGGGGGAACCGGCCGAGCTGCTGTCGCCGCTGCAGCGCCGTCCGGACAGCGTCCAGACGGTGCTGATGGTCGGCCACAATCCCGGACTGAGCGCGCTGGCGCAGCAGTTCATGGGAGGAAAGCAGCGCATCGACATGCGGCCCGCCGGACTGTGCCGCATCGACTTCGAACACCTTGCCTGGCGACAGGTGCGGCAGGACGTGGCGGTGTCGTTTGCGGTGTTGCGCTATTAACCCATCAAGCCGCACAGCGTTGCGCCCTGCGCATTCGCCCAGCGAGGCCACCCGGCCCACTAGTCGCTGAGCGGGTAGTACACCTGCCGTTGCGGATCGAATCCCAGCCAGACACAGGCGCCGTCCGCCACACAGGCAGGATCCGTCACCGTCACCGTCCAGTGACTGCCGGCATCATAGCCGCCAGCGCCCACGACATCCGCTGAGTCGCCGGCCAGCCGCAGCTGCGGAAACTGGTAGCGCATCCAGGGTCCGCGCTGCACCTCGTTGTGATCGTCGAACAGCTGCAGTGGAGCCTCGTTCAATCCGTAAAAGCAGTCCGGTGCACGATAGTCGAGCCGCGTGCCGGACGCATCGCGGTGCAACTCATACCGTGCGACTGGCGCGGCTGGCGCGGCTGGCGCTGGTGCAGCCTGGCAGCCATAGATCGGATTGATGCTGTTGACGAGGATGATGCGGCCGCGATAACCGGCGAACCGCGCCAGAAACTGCGGCGCGGTCGCCTGGGCGACCAGGTCATCCACCAGGTAGACCGTGCTGACGCTGGCGGGCAGCTTTCCCAGCAGCTGCATCAGTTCTATGCCGGAGTGCTTGGCCAGCTGGTAGTTGCGGATCGAATCCGCCGATACTGCGCGCTGCATCGCGAACAGCTGCGGCACCGTCAGGCACAGGGTGAGCACCAGCGCGGTCGCCAGCGCGTGTCGCCGGTGTGCCAGCGCCGCGAAGATCGCCGCCGGACCCAGGGCGAACCAGAAGTAAGTGAACCTGGCGTCCGGCACCTGCAACAGCATGACCAGCCCGATATTGCCCAGCGCGAATACCAGCCCGCAGATCCACGGTGCCGGCGCGCTGCTGAACCAGTGTCGGCCCGATTGCCGCCAGGCACGAAACAGCGCATAGAAAACCGCGCACCACCATGCGATGTTGGCTGCCAGCTGGAATGCGTGCAGCAGCAGCGTGCGCGCATCATGCGTCGCCAGCGCAGTCCTGGTCAGCGCCAGTGGGCCGCGATACAGCGTGGATGGCAGGTACAGCAGATTCCTGATCGGCTTCAGCAGCCAGCCCGCGCGCGAATTGGAAGCCAGCACGTAAAATGAATGGCCGTGTGAAAAAACGAGCGTCCGGTCCAGGTACCACAACGCCAGCGGCACCACCAGCCAGGCGAGGTTGGCGAGCGAGCGGCCGGGATTGCTGCGCCACCAGGCTCCGGCCAGTGCAATCGCCGCGATCGGCACGGTCAGCGAAGTCTCCTTCAGCAGCAGCGCTACCGTCGCCAGCAGGAAGAACAGCACGAAGCGGCTGCTGACGAACGCCAGGAATGCGCCCATCATCAGCAGAGCGCAGATAATCTCGGTCTGGAATACCGGATACTGCAGCAACTCGGGCGCGGAGTTGTAGGCGAACGAGTCGCGGGCATCGTTGACGGACCAATAGCCCGGATTGAGCAATGCGATCAGCATCGCGAGCACGGCGAATGCGCGATTGAGCCTGAATACCCGCCAGGCGACGTAGCCGGCCAGGCCGACCATCGCCGCGTGGGCCAGGTAGGCGAACACCAGCTGGCTCGCGAAGGCCGTGCCGAACAGCTGGAAGTTCAGCCAGAACAGCGCATTGGCGAGCGGCCGGATAAAGTCCGATTGCGCAACCACCCACTCCGGATAGCTCTGGAAATAGTAGTGAAAGCCATCCGTGAACCAGCTCCAGGGTCGCACTGCGCCGCCCAGGCTGGTGGAGGCCACTTCCACGGCAAGGTCGCTGCCGGTCGGGTAGTACCCCTGGATGAGTGCCCGGCACCACCACAGCTGTAGCAGAAAGCTGAAACCGGCCGCAGCGGCACACCATCCCAGGAAGCCGTTGTCCTGCCGGGCAGGCGCCGCGTGAGATGCCGAAGTCACGCCATCACCCTGACAACCCGCTGGCGCCTGTCAGCCAGATCCGTCGCGCCGCTACTCGACGCCGCAGAAGCAGTACGCGTAGACGGAATTCGGGGCCGACAGCCGCGCCCAGCGCGCCAGTTCCTGCTGTAGCGGTGGCAGCCGCGCCAGCAGCTGCGCCGCGCCGCCGGGTGCCAGTCCGAAGTGTGCCATTCCGATGCGCGCGAGCATGCGCTCGCCGGTCGAACGGATCTGGAACAGCAACTGCTGCGCCCAGCTCAGCTCCGGTTCGATGCGGCGCACGCCATAAGCACCCTTCAGTCCGGCTCGCGTCGCCGCCTCGATGACCGCGTCGTCATAGCCGCCCAGCCGATCCACCAGTCCCTGCTGCCTGGCATCCATTCCGGACCATACCCGCCCCTGGGCTATGGCGTCGATCGCATCGCGCGTCTTGCCGCGGCCCTTGGCCACTCGCGCCAGGAATTCCTCGTAGGCGTGATCCACGGTCACCTGGATGAGCCTGCCGGCGTCCGCCGACAGCGGCCGATCCAGCTGTGCCGCCCCCGACAGCGGCGTGGTGCCCACGCCGTCGACGTTGATGCCAAGCTTCGCCAGGCTGCGACTGAAGGTCGGCACGCCGGCAAATACGCCGATCGAACCGGTGATCGAATTCGGGCTGGCGATTATCTGGTCGGCGGCGGCCGCGATGTAGTAGCCGCCAGAGGCGGCGACATCCCCCATCGACGCCACCACCGGCTTGCCATCCTTCTTCAGCGCCAGCACCTCGCGATAGATCTGCTCGGAGGCGAGCACGCTGCCCCCCGGGCTGTCGATGCGTAGCACCACGGCGCGAATGTTATCGTCCTGGCGCGCTTCGCGCAGCAGTTGCGAGGTGGACTCGCCGCCCACCGTGCCCGGCGGCTGCTTGCCGTCGAGTATCTCGCCGCTGGCGATGACGACACCTACCGCCTGGCCCTTGCCGCGCTGTTTGTCCTCGGCGTGCGTCGCGCGCAGGTAATCCGCAACGCTCACCTGGCGATAGGACTTGCCGGTGGTATCGGCTCCAGCCAGGTCCACCAGCTTGTCCTCGACCTCCTGTGGCGTCGCAAGACCCGTGACCATGCCAGTGTCCCGCGCCACCTTGGCAGTGTCGCCGCCGGCAGCGGCCACCGCGCTGACGTAGCCGTTGGCGTACTGCGCGATGGCCTCGGCCTTCATGTTGCGAGCGCTCGACACCGACGTGCGGTATCCACGCCACAGCGCCTGCAGGTAGGCGTCGGTCTCCTCGCGATCCTCGGGCGACATATCGCGCCGGGTGAAGGTCTCGGCGGCGCTCTTGAACTTGCCGGCCCGAAACAGGTGCATGTCGACGTCGATCTTGTCGAGCGCGTCCTTGAAGAACATGCGGTAGCGGTCGTAGCCGTCCAGCAGCACGAAGCCGAAGGGATCCAGGTACACGTCATCGGCCTGCGCCGCCAGGTAATACTGGCTCTGCAGGAAATAACTGCCGTGGGCGATGATCTTCTTGCCGCTGTGGCGAAATGCGGCGATGGCGGCAGCGAGTTCCTCGAGCTTGGCCTGCCCGGCACTGCCCATGTCATCGGTTTCGATGACCAGCGCGACGATGCGCGCATCGGTGGCGGCGGCGCGAATCGCGGTGGTCAGGTCCCACAGCAGCGTCTGCGGCGTGCCCTGTCCCTGCGCCTCGCTGAGCGCGCGCTCGATCGGCTCGCCGCTGAGCTGCTCGACGATGTCGCCGGACGGGCGCACCACCAGCGCCGCCTTGTCCGGCAGCCGCGGCGACGACTGGCGCAGCGCGCCGATGACGATGCCAAGCAGCGCCAGCAGCAACACCAGCTCGAGGCTGCGGCGCAGCACATCGAGGCCGCGCCAGATGCCGTACAGGAATCTGCCAAGAGTGTGCATGGCGCCTGGACCTTAGACCTTCTCCTCGATGCGCGCGGCCTTGCCGGCCAGGTCGCGCAGGTAATACAGCTTGGCGCGCCGCACGCTGCCGCGGCGCTTGACCGCGATCTCGGTGATGCTCGGGCTGTAGATCGGGAAGGTGCGCTCGACGCCCTCGCCATGCGAGATCTTGCGCACCGTGAACGAGGAGTTGAAGCCGCGATTGCTGCGCGCAATCACTACCCCTTCATACGCCTGGACGCGCTCACGGTCGCCTTCGACCACCTTGATCTGCACCACGACCGTATCGCCGGGCTTGAACGCCGGCACCTTGCGGGTCATGCGCTCGGCTTCTAGTGTCTGGATGATGTTCATGGTCGTCTCCTCAGGTCTGGTCAGCGCGGTCGCGCTGCTGCTGCAAAAATTCTTCCAACAAAGTCCTGCGCTCAGCATCGAGCGGCATGCGTTCGATCAACTCCGGCCGCCGCAGCCAGGTGCGCCCCAGGCTCTGCGTCCTGCGCCAGCGCCGGATCGCGCCGTGGTCGCCCGAGCTGAGCACCGCCGGCACCGTCCTGCCCTGGAACATCTCCGGCCGCGTGTACTGCGGCCAGTCGAGCAATCCGTCAGCGAACGATTCCTCGACGCTCGAGCACTCATCGCCCAGCGCCCCGGGCTGCAGCCGCGCCAGCGCATCGATCAATACCAGCGCCGGCAGTTCGCCTCCGGACACAACATAATCGCCGATCGACAGTTCCTGGTCGACCGCCAGTTCCAGCACCCGCTCGTCGATACCCTCGTACCGCCCTGCAACCAGCACCAGGCCGGGCAGGCGCGCGAACTGCGCCACACGCGCCTGCGTCAGCCGTTGCCCGGCGGGCGACAGCGCGATGCGCAGGCTGCCGGCCGGCAGGCGCCGCCACGCCGCCTCGATCGCCGCGCACAGCGGCTCCGGCTTCAGCACCATGCCGGGACCGCCGCCGTAGGGTCGGTCGTCGACCGTGCGGTGCGCGTCCTGCGTGTGCGCACGCGGATCCTCGGTGCCCACTCGCAGCAGCCCGCGGTCGATGGCCCGGCCGAGCACGCCGTGGCGGAGCGCGTCCTCGACCAGCGCGGGAAACAGCGTGACGACTTCGATCTGCACGCTTAAAAATCCGCCGGCCAGTCGATCTCGATCTCGCGCGCCGCAAGGTCTACGCGCTTCAGGTGCGGCGCGCTGCCCGGCAGCCAGCGCTCACTGCCGTCCGCAGCCGTCACCACCATCAGCGCGCCGGCCGGCGCCTCCAGGAAGTGCTGCAATATCCCGAGCGCCGCGCCCTCGCTGTTGCGCACCGCGAAGCCTTGCAGGTCCTCGCGGAAATACTCGCCAGGCCCGGGGCCAGGCCGCTCGCTGCGCTCGATCAGGATCTGGCAATCGCGCAGCCCGGCGGCGGCGTCGCGATCGGCCACACCGGCCAGCTCAACACGCATCGCGTGCCCATCCCAGTGTGCCTGCAGCACTTGGTACACCTGCTCGCTACCATCGGGCCGGCGCAGGCGCCACTGCCGATGCTCCAGCAGCGACTGTGGCGGATCGGCGTAGGACCATACGCCAAGTGTCCCCCGCAGACCGTGCGGCGCGAGGATACGACCTAGAACGAAATATCGGCTCAGGCAGCCGCGGCCTGCGTACCGGGGTCCTTGCGATACACGCTGACCAGCTGATGCACGCGCTCGGACTCGCGCGCCCCGACAGCAAGCCAATGGTCAATGCGCGCAAGATCGAGCTTCAGCCGCGTGTCCTTGCCGCGTGCCACCGGATTGAAATAGCCCACCTGCTCAAGGCTCGATCCGCCCTGGCGCTTGCGGCTGTCGGTCACCACGACATGATAAAAAGGCTGGTTCCTGGCGCCGCGGCGCGTCAAACGGATTGTGACCATAGTTCGAACTTCGGGAGGTCCAAAAAAGAGCGCGGATTCTACGCAAATAGAGGCAAGGACGCTAGCGCCGCCGCGGCGCGCCGGGTGGCACACCGACGGGTGGCATCCCGCCCTTCAAACCCGCCATCAGGCGCCCGAGCTTGCCGCCCTTCATGCCCTTCATCAACCGCTGCATGTCCATGAATTGCTTGAGCAGCCGGTTGACATCCTGCACTTGCACTCCGGCGCCGGCGGCAATGCGGCGCCGGCGCGATCCATCGATAATGCCCGACTGGCGGCGCTCCTGGGCGGTCATGGAATCGATGATGGCCATCTGCCGTCGAAGCTCGCGGTCGGCCTGGTCGCCTTTCAGGGCAGCCCGGCCGGCCAGCTGGCTCGGCAGCTTGTCCATGACCGCCGACAGGCCGCCGAGCTTGCGTACCTGCTCCAGCTGCGAACGCAGGTCGAGCAGGCTGAATCCCTTGCCCTGTACCACCTTGCGGGCGAGCTTCTCGGCCTGCTCGACGTCGACCTTGCGCTGCACCTCCTCCACCAGCGACACCACGTCGCCCATGCCCAGGATGCGCGACGCCATGCGCTCCGGATCGAACGGCTGCAGTGCCTCGACCTTCTCGCCCATGCCCAGGAACATGATCGGCTTGCCAGTGACGTAGCGCACCGACAGCGCGGCGCCGCCGCGCGCATCGCCGTCGGCCTTGGTGAGGATGATGCCGGTCAGGTCGAGCGCGCTGCCGAAAGCGCGCGCCGCATTGACGGCGTCCTGGCCCGCCATCGCATCGACCACGAACAGGCGCTGATGTGCCGGTACCGCCTGGTCGATCGCCTGGATTTCCTGCATCAGTTCTGCATCGATATGCAGCCGGCCTGCGGTATCGATGATCAGCGTGTCGTACACGCCGCGGCGGGCCGCCGCCAGTGCCGCCAGTGCAATCGCCGCCGGCTCGTCGCCGCTGGCGCTGGGAAAGAAATCCGCGCCGACGCTCTCTGCCAGCCGCTGCAGCTGCAGGATAGCAGCCGGCCGGCGCACGTCGGTGCTCACCAGCAGCACGCGCCGGTGCTGCTGCTGCCTGAGCCAGCGCGCCAGCTTCGCGGCGCTGGTGGTCTTGCCGGCGCCCTGCAGGCCGGCGAGCAGCACCACCTGCGGCGGCTGCACGTTGAACGCAAATCCCTGCTGGGATTCCCCCAGCACCGCGGTCAGTTCGCGATGCAGGATGCCGATGAATGCCTGGCCCGGTGTCAGGCTGGTCGCCACTTCCGCACCGAGCGCGCGCAGCTTGACGGCTTCGATCAGGCTCTTGACCACCGGCAGCGCCACGTCGGCTTCCAGCAGCGCCATGCGCACTTCGCGCAGCGTCTGCGCCACGTTGTCCTCGGTCACACGGCCGCGGCCGCGCAGGCTCTGCACCGCGTGGCCAAGGCGCTCGGTCAGCTTGTCGAACATGGTGTCGGTGCGGCGGGTGCCGGCCTATACAGCTGTCAGGCTACCGATTATAAGAGAATGCGTGGATAAAGCGCCGACCATCGTCCTGATCCTGGTCCTGCTCGCGCTGCTGCTGGTGATCGCCTTCTCCTCGGGCACCGAAGTGGCGATGCTGTCGGTCAACCGCTACCGCATTCGCCATCGCGCCAGTCTCGGGGAGCGACGCGCGCGACTGCTGGAGAAGCTGCTGGCACAGCCGGATCGCTGGCTCGGCGCCAACCTTGTGATCCTGGGGCTCGCCAGCGTCGCGGCTTCCACCGTGGCAACGCTGCTGGCGCTGCGCACCGGCGAGCAGCATGCCATCACGGTGATGATCGTGCTGCTGACGCTGGTGGTGATCGTGTTCTGCGAACTGGCGCCAAAGATCTTCGCCGCCGCGCACCCGGAAACCGTCGCTCTCAACTGCGCGCTGGTGTATCGCCTGCTGCTGTGGGCGACCTGGCCGATCATATGGCTCGCCAACAACGCCGCGCGCGGCTTCCTGCGCGTTTTCGGCGTGCAGCGCGCCGGCTCCGCCAGCCAGGCGCTGTCCGCCGACGAACTGCGCACCGTGGTCACCGAGGCCGGCGCGCTGATTCCGCAGCGCCATCGGCAGATGCTACTGTCGATCCTCGACCTGGAGCGGGTGACCGTGAACGACATCATGATCCCGCGGCAGGAGATCTCGGCGATCGACATCTCGGTGAGCTGGGACGACATCCTCGATCGGCTGCGCCAGACGCCGCACTCGCGCCTGCCGGTGTACGACGGCGAGCTCGACAACCTGATCGGCATCCTGCAGATGAAACGCGTTGCCCAGGAGCTGGCGCGTGGCACGCTGGCGCGCGAACGGCTGATGGAAATCTCGGCCGCGCGCGAGCCCTACTTCGTGCCGGAGGGCACGCCGCTGACGCAGCAGCTGGCGCAGTTCCAGCGCACCCGCCGGCGGCTGGCGTTCGTCGTCAACGAGTACGGCGACATCGCCGGTCTGGTGACGCTGGAGGATATCCTGGAGGAGATTGTCGGCGAATTCACCAGCGACCCGGCCACCGTGACGCACAAGGATGTACAGCGCGACGCTGCCGGCAACTGGCTGATCAACGCCAGCGCCACCATCCGCGCACTCAATCGTGCGCTCAGCTGGTCGCTGCCGGAACTCGGTCCGCGCACACTCAACGGCCTGCTGCTCGAGAAGCTCGAGACCATACCGACACCCGGCACCGCACTGCGCATCGGCAACTATGACTTCGAAGTGCTGCAGATCGCGGACAATGCCATTCGCACGGTGCGCGTGCGCCCGATAGCGGCGGCCGAACCGGCACCAGGATGACTGCGCCGCTGCGGTAGCTACCGGCTGATCGCGAGCGCTTCGCCGGTTAATCGAACGCCGCCGCCAGCGCCTCGCCCAGGCTCGCTACCGCATGCAGTGCAACGCCTGCGGGTGCGGTGCGCGGCAGGTTGTCGCGCGGCAGGATGACGCGCTTGTAGCCGAGCTTCACCAGCTCGCGCAGCCGCTCCTCGCCGTGCGCCACCGGTCGCACCTCGCCGGTCAGTCCCAGCTCGCCGAACACCACCGGCGATCCGGGCAGCGCGCGGCCGCGCAGGCTCGAGGCCAGCGCCAGCGCCAGCGGCAGGTCGGTCGAGGTCTCGGCGATGTCGATGCCGCCGACCAGGTTGACGAACACGTCATGGTCAGCCAACGGCAGGTCCGCGTGCCGGCTCAGGATCGCCAGCAGCATCGACAGGCGGTTGACGTCCACGCCCTGCGCGACGCGGCGCGGCGTGGCGAAGCGGCTGCGATCCACCAGCGCCTGTACTTCGATCAGCAGCGGCCGTGCGCCATCGCGCGCCACCATCACCACGCTGCCGGGCGTCGGCTGCGGGTGGCGCGACAGGAATATCGCCGACGGGTTGCGAACTTCCTTCAGTCCGCCCGCGCTCATGGCGAAGAAGCCGAGCTCGTTGACCGCGCCGAAGCGATTCTTGGTGGCACGCAGCATGCGGTAGCGGCCGGCGGCGTCGCTCTCGAAATACAGCACCGTGTCCACCAGGTGCTCGAGCAATTTCGGACCGGCGATGCTGCCGTCCTTGGTGACGTGGCCGACGATGATCACGGCGCAGCCGCTGGTCTTGGCATGGCGCACCAGCGCGGTGGTGCAATCGCGCAGCTGCGGCGCCGAGCCCGGGCTTGATTCGCTCGCTGCCAGCTGCATCGCCTGGATCGAGTCGATCACCAGCAGCGCCGGTGTGCGCTCGCTCGCCAGCGCCAGGATGGCGTCGAGCGAGCTGTCGCTCACCAGCAGCAGCTGTGGCGCGGCCAGGCCGAGTCGCGTTGCCCGCATGCCGATCTGCGGCACCGACTCCTCGCCGCTGGCGTAGACGATGACGCGCTCGGCCGCCAGTACCGACGCCACCTGCAGCAGCAGTGTGGACTTGCCGATCCCCGGCTCTCCGCCCAGCAGCGTGACCGAACCAGGCACAAGTCCGCCGCCGAAGGCGCGGTCGATCTCAGTCATGCCCAGCGACAGTCGCGACAACGCAGCCTGGTCATTCGCGCCCTGTGCCAGCAGGCTTGCGCTTGCCGCGGCACTCGCGCGCTCGCGCGTCGCGCGCACCGCAGTTACCGCTTCGAGGCAATCCCACTGCCGGCAGTGTGCGCACTGGCCTTGCCACTTGAGCGCTTCACCGCCGCAGGCACGGCAGACATAGAGGGTTTGGGTTCGCGCCACGGGGCTGAATGCTACACCGCGCCCCGGCAACTGTGATCGGGGCCGCGCATTGGCGGGTCCACGATGCTAAGTTAGGCATTGTGATCAATGCCCTGGGAGCGTGCGGCAGCAGCGCCGCGGCGCCATCGCTTCAAAAAATGTGACGCAGTTCAAGTTTTGATGAAAAAAGGAATTATGCCGCGCGCACGGGGCCGCATAAGCCTCAAGGGCAAGCTGCGTTGTGTGGGCCAGACCGATACCGGCCGGGTTCGCGATCACAACGAGGACACCATTGCATACGATGCCGATATCGGCCTGCTGGTGCTGGCGGACGGCATGGGCGGCTATAACGCCGGCGAGGTTGCCAGCGGCATCGCCGTCAAGACCATCGTTGGACTGGTCAAGGATGCCGTCGAGCGCGAAGACCTGCGCATCAACGATTCCACCGCCGGCCTGACGCGCGCCTCGATCATCCTGCGCGATGCGATCCTGCGGGCCAACAAGATCATCTTCCAGACCGCACGCACCCAGCCGCAGTGCGAGGGCATGGGGACCACCGTGGTCGGGGCCCTGTTCTTCGACAACAAGGTGTCGATCGCTCACGTCGGCGATTCGCGCCTGTACCGGCTGCGCGCCACCGCCCTGGAACAGATCACCATGGATCACTCCTTGCTGCAGGAACTGGTGGACCGGGGTTTCTATTCGCCCGAGGAGGCGCAGCGCGCCGCTAACAAGAACTACGTGACCCGGGCGCTGGGCGTGGAATCCAACGTCGATGTCGAGGTCCAGGAGCACCCGGTGCAGAAAGGCGACCTGTACCTCATTTGCTCCGACGGCCTGTCCGACATGGTCGAAGACGACGACATTCACTTAACCATAAGCACCTTTGGTGCTAACCTTGAGACCGCCACTAAGCAACTGATTCAGTTGGGCAACGATAATGGCGGCAAGGACAACATCTCGGTGGTGGCGGCAGAGATCCTGGAATCGTTCCCGGCGCCGCGTGGGATACTGGACAAGATGTTGGGCTGGTTCAGCTCAACCTAGAAGGCTGAACACCTATGGCTAGGCTGATTCTGAGTCTGGATGGATCCGTACTGGCGGAATACAACATGAACAAGGAGCGTTACACCATCGGACGCCTCCCTGACAACGATATCCGCATCGATAACCCGGCGGTCAGCGGGCACCATTCACTGATCATCAACATCCTCAACGATTCATTCCTCGAGGACCTGAACAGCACCAACGGCACCTACGTCAACGGCAAGCTCATCAAGAAGCACGCGTTGCAGCATGGCGATGTCGTGACAGTCGGGCACCACCAGCTGCGCTTCGTCGAAGACGACGAGGCGCAGCAGGACGAGTTCGAAAAGACCATGGTGATCCAGCCCTCGGCACGGCCGGTGGAAAAACTGCGAGCCAGCACCCAGCCCGATACCGCAAGCACCACGCAGACCCGGCGCGCGCTCGCCAATGGCGGCGCTCCGGTGGTCAAGAAAGCCAAGCTGCAGGTGCTGTCCGGGGCCTTCGCAGGCCGCGAACTGGAACTCACCAAGGCATTGACGACGCTGGGGCGCCCGGGGGTGCAGGTCGCGGCCATCACACGGCGCTCGGAGGGCTACTTCATCGTGCACGTGGATTCGGACACGGCCAACAACCCGCCGCTGGTCAACGGCGCGCCGATCGGCGAACAGGCGCGCAAGCTCGCAGACAACGACGTGATCCAGCTCGCCGGCGTCAAGATGGGTTTCTTCGAGGGCTGAGCGCCCCCCAAGCGTCACTGCCCCCCGGGCGTCACGCGCAGCAATGCGTGCGCGCCTCAGCGGTTGCGCGCGCGGCGCTCCGGTCGCTCGGCGATCCGATCCTGTAGCGCCAGCAGCAGGTCGTGGCGCAACACCTCGCCCTGCAGCACCGGGCTCCAGTGACCCGAGACCACCGGCAGCTGCTTGCAGCGATTGGCGATGAACACGTCCAGGGCGTCGCCGAGCAGCATCTCGGGCACCAGCACCGGCGGGGCCGGCTGCATGATCACGCCGACCGTGACATGCGGATCGGTCGGCTGCGCGCGCACCTCGCGCCGCAGATCGTGGGTGAACAGCTGACCGACCAGCTGGTTCTGCGAGTCCACCACGTAGACACTATATTCGCCCCGCGGCGCTACCCGCTCGAGCACGCCCGCCAGCGGTTCATCCCGCTGCAGAACCATTCCTGGGGGCCGCACCAGCGCCGAGATCTGGCGCAGGCGCCATTCCTCCTGGTCGCCCGACGAGTTGGCCTTGAGCACCCGCGTGTACACCGACTCGCCGCGGCGGTAGATGCTGGCGACGTAATGCGCAGTCACGCAGGCCAGCATCAGCGGCAGCACCACCTCGTAATCAAGCGTCATCTCGAAGATCAGCAGGATCGAGGTCAACGGCGCGTGGGTCGTGGCCGCCAGGAACGCCCCCATGCCGACCACCGCGTAGGCCGCCTGCTGCGACGTCAGGTGCGGATCGATCAGGTGCAGCACGTGGGCAAACAGTGCACCGAAGGCGGCGCCCATGAACAGCGTCGGGGTCAGGATACCGCCGTTGGCCCCGGACCCCACTGAGGCTGCGGTACTCACCAGCTTGGCCACC
>Ga0302157_10001505_pt1 | contig 28503 bp, 25 predicted proteins | sample I_Bog_N3_3_FD_193502 | JGI IMG/M metagenome (GOLD analysis project Ga0302157, IMG submission 193502) | Peat permafrost microbial communities from Stordalen Mire near Abisko, Sweden - I_Bog_N3_3 | ecosystem: Environmental > Terrestrial > Soil > Wetlands > Peat | place: Sweden: Abisko, Stordalen... | reverse complement strand
AAGAACGGCGTCCTGCTGGATTCCGGCGCCGGCAGCTCCGACCTGACCAACGCGCAGTGCACGCCGAACACAATCCACTGGACCTACGACACCTATACGCTGGCGCACGGCACCGGCTCGGCGCTGGCCAAGAGCGGCGGCGATACCTGGTTCTTCCTCACCGCGGATTATGCCTTCGGCGCCGCCCTCGAACGCGATACCACCGCGGCGGTGCAAGCGGCGGGCGGCAAGGTGCTCGGCGGCGTCAAGCATCCGCTCGGCACCTCGGACTTCTCGTCCTTCCTGCTGCAGGCCCAGGCCTCCAAGGCCAAGGTCATCGGCCTGGCCAATGCCGGCGCCGATACCACCACCGCGATCAAGCAGGCCGCCGAGTTCGGCATCACCGCCGGCGGCCAGAAGCTCGCTGCGTTGCTGCTGTTCATCACCGACGTCAATTCGCTCGGTCTGGCCACCGCGCAGGGCCTCAACTTCACCGAGACCTTCTACTGGGACCTGAACGACCAGGACCGCGCCTTCGCCAAGCGCTTCCAGGAGCGCATGAAGAACCACAGCATGCCGACCATGGTGCATGCGGGGGTGTATTCCAGCCTGCTGCATTACTTCAAGGCGCTGGAAGCGCTCGGCGGCAATCCGCATGACGGCGCCAAGGTGGTCGCCAAGATGAAGGAAATGCCGACCGACGATGCCTTGTTCGGCAAGGGCAGCATCGAGCCGAACGGCCGCACCATCCATCCGGCCTATCTGTTCGAGGTCAAGAAGCCCTCGGAGTCGAAAGCCCCGTGGGACTACTACAAGCTGGTCGCCACCATCCCGGCGAACGAAGCCTTCACGCCGCTGGACAAGAGCACCTGTCCACTGCTGAAGAAGTAATCGCTGCGCTCCGGCGGCATGGTGCCGCCGGAGCGCCGGTCCTTTTGACGTTGAGCGCGAGAAAGATTCATGCAGGCCCTTTACGCCCAACTGCTGGTCGGACTGATCAACGGCTCGTTCTACGCGCTGCTCAGTCTCGGCCTCGCGGTGATCTTCGGAATGCTCAACATCATCAATTTCGCCCATGGCGCGCTCTACATGATGGGGGCGTTCTGCGCCTACTTCCTGCTCAACGCCGCCAATATCGGATACTGGCCGGCGCTGATCATCGCTCCGATCGCAGTCGGCATTTTCGGCATGATCCTGGAACGGACCATGCTGCAATGGCTGTCAGGCCTCGACCATCTCTACGGGCTGCTGCTGACCTTCGGCCTGGCGCTGATCATCCAGGGCGTGTTCCAGAACTTCTTCGGCTCGTCCGGGCTGCCCTATTCGATCCCCGATGAGCTCAAGGGCGGCATGAATCTCGGTTTCATGTACCTGCCGATCTATCGCGGCTGGGTGGTGGTGTTCTCGCTGGTGGTGTGCCTGCTGACCTGGTTCCTGATCGAGCGGACCCGGCTCGGCGCCAATCTGCGCGCCGCCACCGAAAACCCGACGCTGGTGCGCGCCTTCGGCATCAACGTGCCGCGGATGATCACCCTGACCTACGGGCTCGGCGTCGGCCTCGCGGCGCTGGCCGGGGTGCTGTCGGCGCCGATCAACCAGGTGCGGCCGCTGATGGGCGCCGACCTGATCATCGTGGTGTTCGCGGTGGTGGTGATCGGCGGCATGGGGTCGATCATGGGATCGATCGTCACCGGCTTTGCGCTCGGCGTGATCGAGGGCTTGACCAAATACTTCTATCCGGAGGCCTCCAACACCGTGGTATTCGTGCTGATGGTGCTGGTGCTGCTGGTAAAGCCTTCGGGATTGACGGGACGGGCGAACTGACATGACGGTCACGACCGACGATACCTTGCCGGCGACCCCGCGCGCCGTGCGCGACGAGATGATCGCGTTCGGCCTCATGACGGCGCTGCTGCTGATCGTGCCGCTGACCGGGGTCTACCCGTTCTTCGTGATGCAGGCGCTGTGCTTTGCGCTGCTGGCCTGCGCCTTCAACCTGCTGATCGGCTATGGCGGGCTGCTGTCGTTCGGCCACGCCATGTTTCTGGGCACCGCGGGCTACGTCACCGCGCATGCGCTGAAGGTCTGGGGCCTTACCCCCGAACTCGGAATCCTGGTCGGCACCGCCGCGGCCGCCGGACTTGGCGTCGTCACCGGCCTGATCGCGATCCGGCGCCAGGGCATCTATTTCGCGATGATCACGCTGGCGCTGTCGCAACTGCTGTATTTCATCTATCTGCAGACGCCGTTCACCCACGGCGAGGACGGCATCCAGGGCATTCCGCAGGGCTATCTGTTCGGCATCTTCAACCTGACCAACCCGACGGTGCTTTATTACGTCATCCTGGCCGGCTTCCTGATCGGCTTTCTGCTGATCTTTCGCACCATCAACTCGCCCTTCGGCGAGGTGCTGAAATCGATCCGGGAAAACGAGCAGCGCGCGATCTCGCTCGGCTACAAGACCGACCACTACAAGCTGCTGGCCTTCATCCTGTCGGGAACGCTGGCCGGCTTTGCCGGCGCGCTGAAGGTGTTTGTCGCCCAGAACGCTTCGCTCACCGACGTGCACTGGAGCATGTCGGGCGAAATCGTGCTGATGACCCTGGTGGGCGGTCTCGGCACCGTGTTCGGTCCGGTGGTCGGGGCCTTCGTCATCATCGCCATGCAGCAATATCTGGCCGGCTTCGGGCAATGGGTCACGGTGATCCAGGGCGTGATCTTCGTGGTCTGCGTGCTGACCTTCCGCCGCGGCGTGATCGGCGAAATCGCGCATTATTTCCGGCGATCGCTCTAGATCCGGTGTCCCGGACGCGGTGCGGCGTTCTTCACGCTGCGCCGCAGAGCCGGGAACGCGACAAAGCGGTGGATGACCGCGTTCCCGCGCCTGGCCGGCTTGGCGCGATGCCGGGTAAATGGTTTATGACGGTACTGTGACAGGCGCCCTGGCCGGGGCATTTCCGCGAACCTTGGACATTCGGATGCTGCGTTGGTTTCGTGCCTTTCTGCCCAGGGAGGAGCGGTTTTTCGAACTGTTTGCCCGGCATTCCCGCACCGTGGTGCAGGGCGCGCTGGCGCTGCAGGACATGCTGCGCGGCGGCGAGGAAACCCCGGTATTCTGCCAGCGCGTCAATCAGTTCGAGAACGACGCCGACAACATCACCCGCGAGGTGCTGACCGCGGTGCGCCGCACCTTCATCACCCCGTTCGACCGCGTCGATATCAAGAATCTCATCACCTCGATGGATGACGCGATCGACCAGATGCAGCAGACCGCCAAGGCGGTGGTGCTGTTCGAGGTGCGCAGCTTCGAGCCGCCGATGCGCGAGATCGGAACGCTGCTGGTGGAATGTGCCAACCTGGTTGGCCGCGCGCTGCCGCTGATGCAGTCGATCGGCGAAAATGTCGCGATGCTGACCGCGATCACCGAGGAACTGACCAAGCTGGAAGGCCGGGTCGACGACCTGCACGATATCGGGCTGAAGGAATTGTTCCTCAAGCACCGCAACGCCAACGCCATGGATTTCATCGTCGGCGCGGAAATCTACGACCATCTCGAGAAGGTCGCCGACCGGTTCGACGACGTTGCCAATGAGATCAACAGCATCGTCATCGAACAGGTATAGGGCAGGGGCCGCGCAGTGGACGCCACGCTTGGTCTTCCGATCCTGGTCGGATTAATCGCAGTCGCGCTGCTGTTCGACTTCCTCAACGGGCTGCATGACGCGGCCAATTCGATCGCGACCATCGTCTCGACCCGGGTGCTGCGGCCGCATTATGCGGTGCTGTGGGCGGGGTTCTTCAATTTCGTCGCCTTCGGCGTGTTCGGGCTGAACGTCGCCCAGACCATCGGCGTCGGGATCATCGAGCCCAGCGTGATCGACGCGCAGGTGATCTTCGCCGCCCTGACGGGCGCGATCGTCTGGAACCTGATCACCTGGGGCCTCGGCATCCCCTCGAGCAGTTCGCATGCCCTGATCGGCGGCCTGGTCGGCGGCGGAATGGCCAAGGCGGGGCTGTCGGCCGCGGTCTGGGGCGGGTTGTCGAAAACCCTGCTGGCCATCGTGCTGTCGCCGCTGCTCGGGTTCCTGCTGGCGCTGGTGCTGGTCGCGATCGTGTCCTGGGCGTCGGTGCGGTCGACGCCGTTTGCGGTCGACCGCGCCTTCCGCATCCTGCAGTTCGCCTCCGCGTCGCTTTATTCGCTGGGACATGGCGGCAACGATGCGCAGAAGACCATGGGCATCATCGCCGTGCTGCTCTACTCGCAGGGCCATCTCGGGGAGCATTTCTCGGTGCCGTTCTGGGTGGTGCTAGCCTGCCAGGCGTCGATGGCGATGGGCACCCTGATGGGCGGCTGGCGCATCGTCCGCACCATGGGGCTGAGAATCACCAAGCTGACGCCGATGCAGGGATTTTGCGCCGAGACCGGCGGGGCGGCGACCCTGTTCATCGCCACCTGGCTCGGGGTTCCCGTCTCCACCACCCACACCATCACCGGCGCGATTGTCGGGGTCGGTTCGGCCCGGCGGGTCTCGGCGGTGCGCTGGAACGTGGCCAGTTCGATCGTCTATGCCTGGGTCATTACCATCCCGGCCGCGGCCATGGTCGCGGCGTTGGCCTACTGGTCGGTCCTGCTGCTGCGCTAGGCGCTCCGGCCGGCGGCTGGAGTTAGGTCGCGCCATTCCTATATGCCAGTTCCCCATGCCGTTTGCCGATCCTGCTTGATCCGGCCCGGTTTCCCTGCCACAGGCTCGCTGATGTCCGACCTTGCCGTTGCCGCCGAATCGCCGTCCAGCTCGCCGCTCGCCGCGGAGGTGGCGCGGCGGCGGACGTTTGCGATCATCTCGCATCCCGACGCCGGCAAGACCACGCTGACCGAAAAGCTGCTGCTGTTCGGCGGCGCCATCAATCTGGCCGGCCAGGTCAAGGCCAAGGGCGAACGCCGCAACACCCGCTCCGACTGGATGAAGATCGAGCGTGAGCGCGGCATCTCGGTGGTCACCTCGGTGATGACCTTCGAATTCGAGGGCCTGGTGTTCAACCTGCTGGACACCCCGGGCCACGAGGACTTTTCCGAGGACACCTACCGCACGCTGACCGCGGTCGACTCCGCGGTGATGGTGATCGACGCCGCCAAGGGCATCGAGGCGCGGACCCGCAAGCTGTTCGAGGTGTGCCGGCTCCGCGACATCCCGATCATCACCTTCATCAACAAGATGGACCGCGACAGCCGCGACACCTTCGATCTGCTCGACGAGATCGAGAAGACGCTGGCGCTCGACACCACGCCGATGACCTGGCCGGTCGGCCGCGGCCGCGATTTCCTCGGCACCTATGACGTCGAGACCGGCGGGGTGCGGCTGCTCGAGGGCGGCGGCGCCAAGACCGGCGCGGCGCTCAAGATCGACATTTCCGAACTTGCCGGCCGCAATGCCAATCTCGACGTCGCCGCGATCAAGGACGAACTGGCGCTGGTGTCGGAGGCCTGCAAGCCGTTCGAGCTCGAGGCGTTCCGCGAGGGCCACCTGACGCCGGTGTATTTCGGCAGCGCGCTGCGCAATTTCGGCGTCGGCGACCTGCTGCAGGGCCTCGGCCGCTTCGCGCCGCCGCCGCGCGCGCAGGACTCCAACCTGCGCAAGGTCGAGGCGTCGGAGCCGCGCATGAGCGCCTTCGTGTTCAAGATCCAGGCCAACATGGATCCCAACCACCGCGACCGCATCGCGTTCGCGCGGCTGTGCTCGGGCAAGCTCACCCGCGGCATGAAGGCCAGGCTGGTGCGCACCGGCAAGAACATGTCGCTGTCCAGCCCGCAGTTCTTTTTCGCGCAGGACCGCGCGCTGGCCGACGAGGCCTTTGCCGGCGACGTGGTCGGCATTCCCAACCACGGCACGCTGCGGATCGGCGACACCCTGACCGAAGGCGAGGATCTCTCCTTTGTCGGCGTGCCGAGCTTCGCGCCGGAAATCGTCCGCAGGGTGCGGCTGACCGATGCGATGAAGGCCAAGAAGCTCAAGGAAGCCCTGCAGCAGATGTCGGAGGAGGGCGTGGTGCAGGTGTTCCGGCCGCGCGACGGCGCCCCGGCGCTGGTCGGCGTGGTCGGCCCGCTGCAGCTCGACGTGCTGAAGGCGCGGCTCGATGCCGAATATTCGCTGCCGGTCGAATTCGAGGTCAGCGAGTTTCAATTGGCGCGGTGGATTTCGTCGGACGACCGCAAGAAGCTGGAGGCCTTCATCGCCGCCAACGGCTCCGGCGTCGCCGACGATGTCGATGGCGATCCGGTGTTCCTGGCCAAGAACGAATTCTATCTCGGCTATACAAGGGAACGGGCCGAGGGCATCACCTTCTCCAGCATCAAGGATGTGAAGAAGAAGGGCTGAGGCGGGGCGGGAGGCGCGGCCTCGCGAGGCGTCGGGCATGAACGCGCAGATGTGAATGATGCACGCTTGATACCGCTCGCGGGGCACCACATTCTACCGGTGTTGCCTTTGAGGCTGCTTGCATGCTCCGGCGCATCGTTATCGCTGTCATCGTCGCCATCGCGGGATTTGCGGTTGCCGGTTCGGCCAATGCCTGGCACCGGCGCCAGATCAATCCCGTGCCGTTTTCCCACTCGCCCTGCAGCGTGCTGGCGGGGCGGCCGTGCACGCCCTCCTTCTGCAGCGTGTTCAATCACGGGCCCTGCATTCCCGACATCGATTATCCCTATGGCGAGAATTTGCAGCTCACCATCGAAACCGTGCCGTCGCAGCAAGACGCCGCCAAGTACCAGAAGCCCGACCACGATCTCGACAGCATCGGCGATCTGTTCGCGGAATTGCGCTCCTGCTGGTCGCCGCCGCCGCCGGACGCCGCGCAGGCCGGCACGCAGATGACGGTGCGCTTCAGTTTCAAGCGCGACGGCGACATGATCGGGCCGCCGCGCATGACCTTTGCCACCTCGGGCCTTTCCGCCGATACCCGCGCCACCTACCTCAAGGCCATCAATAGCTCGCTCGACGCCTGCGTGCCGCTGAAATTCTCCGGCGGACTGGGCGGCGCGATCGCCGGCCGGCCGATCGCGATCCGCTATGTCGACAACCGCGAGCTCGACAGGCCCAAGGACACGCCATGAGGTGCGTGATCCGGCAATCCAGGACACCTGGCCGGGATTGGCCAGGCGGGCAAAATGCTGGTAGACAACCCGGATCGGGCTGCGGCAATGACCCGGAATCCTCGGAGGAAACGTCATGAAATCGGTAACCGCCTTGTGCTTCGTCCTGTTGGTCTGCTCGTTCCATGGCGCCAAGGCGGTGCCCAGAGCGCTGCCGGCGGTCGACTTCTCGACCATGACTTGCGGACAGTTCTGGAACGGTACTCCCCCGGAAGACAGGGGCCCATTCCTGTTCTGGCTGAGCGGCTATTTTGGCCACCAGAAAAACTCGCCGATCCTGGACCCGGAGAATTTCACCGTACGGACCAAGGCGCTGGCGCAATACTGCTCCAAGCAGCCCGACGACAGCATCCTCTCGGCCGCCGAGAAGACCTTCATCCAGTAGCCGCGCCGCGTCATTTCCAGCGTCAATGGCCGCTGCCGGCGGGTGCTACACGGAGATCGAGTGCTGCGAGCCCGCGGCGAGCCGGTTCAGATGGGCGTCGAACCGGGCGCAGAAGTTCCTGACGAAGGGGCGGCCTGCGGGTGTCAGGCGGAAACCATCCGCGGTCCGCTCGACCAATCCGTCGATATCCTCGGCAATGATGGCATCGGCCTCGCGCCGTAGATCGGACGCTGCGCCGCCGAAATTTCGGCCAGCGTCCTGGAGGAGAAGCTGAAGTCACACATCAGGCGCTCGATGACAAAGCCGCGCAGCCTGTCATCCGCCGTCAGCGCCCAACCGCGCACCGTGGCAAGGCCCTCCTGCTGCACCCGCCGAGCATAGTCCGAAGCGCTGACGGCATTCTGGACGAATCCCTGCGGCAATCGTCCGATGGCGGAGGCACCAAGCCCGATCAGGACGTCGGCGCGGTCCGTGGTGTAGCCCTGAAAATTGCGGTTCAATTGCTGCGTGGCCAGGCTGTCGCCGGGCCGGGCGAAATGATCGAGCCCGAGTTGCCTGTAACCGGCCTGCTCGAGCAACGCCGTCAGCCGGCGCGCCATCGAATACCGCTGTGCTGGCCCCGGCAGCGCGGCCGCATCGATCAGTTTCTGGTTGGGCGCCCGCTGCGGCAGGTGCGCGTAGCCGAACACCGCGATGCGATGCGGCGACAATGCGACGACCTGGCCGATGGTGCGCTCGAGAGTGCTTTCGGTCTGATGGGGCAATCCGTAGACCAGGTCCACATTCACCGAACGGATGCCCCGGTCGCAAAACATGTCGATCGCCTTCCGGGAGGCCTCGTAGCTTTGCTCACGTCCGATCGCCTTCTGAACCATCGGATCGAAGTCCTGAACCCCGACCGAGATTCGATTGACGCCGCTCTCCACCAGGCTGTCTGCCTTTTCCGGCGTCATCAGGCGCGGATCGATCTCGACTGCAAATTCGGTCCCAGGGGGGATTTCGAAACAGTTGTCGAGCAATCGTCCCAACCGCCGAATATCCTCGGCCGCCAGGATGTCGGGCGAGCCGCCGCCCCAATGCAGATGCGTGAGCCGGTGCCGGCGCCGAAGGAGCTGGCAAACCGTCAGCATCTCGGCTTCGACCGCTTCGAGATACTGCCCGATCGGGCCGTAACGGCGCGTGGCTTTGGTACTGCACGCGCAATACCAGCACAGCGCTTCGCAGAACGGTATGTGCAGGTAGACCGACAACGCGGTATCGCCGCCAATATCGGCGAGCCAGCGCTTGTAGTCGGCAGCCCCGACCGAGCCATCGAAATGGTTGGCGGTCGGATAGCTGGTATATCTTGGAAGCGGCGCAGCGTGACGTCTGACCAGTGCCTGCTCGACGGACTCCATCGGGTCCTCCCTTGCATGACGGCTACCAGGCGATCCCGAACGCACAGGCCGGCGCTCCCATCGCCTGGCAGCCGATCTCGGTTGCGCGCGCGTGTCGATGGACCAGGCGGGAATACAGGCGCTCGAAAGTGGCCGCGTAGAAGTCGCAACAGGGCTCGGCGGAGCGCTGTCCCCGGCAGATCGGGCCATTGCGGATCGTGAATATCGTGGGACGGCCGTGCCGCGCCGAAAACGTGCCGGTGCCCACGAACGTCCAGGCGTTGCTTGCGATCGCCCTGGCGAGCAGGCGGCTGGCGATGCCGGCCGGACTGTAACGCAACGCGATCCGGGCCGGCCGCGGAATGCGGTGTCGCAGCAGATATTCCGCGGTGAGCTGGCCGGCGATCCGGCCGACGGCACGGGCCCGGGCGTCGCCGAGGTCGTGGTGAAGCACCTGATGAAGCCGCGTGACCTCATCTTCATCGACCATTTCCGTCGGAGGCTCGGACAAATACGCTTCAAGTCTGCAAGCCTGGAAGATCCGCCGGACCGATTGGGGAGTTTCCACCTCGTCGAGCGCTTCGATGATGCGGGTAATCGCATTCGGCCCGATCAGGCCGATGGCGGGACCGGCGTTGTCGATTGTCGCGGTGGCCATCGTTGGATCGCTCCCGATCGTTCCGGCGATTACGATGGCGCAGCGGCGACATCCTCGACCTGCTCGGTCCCGCCGCCGCACGCCATGATCTCCGCCTGGCGCGGTCCGCTCAGCTTGCGGTTATGGCTGGTCTTCCATTCCACCCCGCTGGTGTCGGCGCGCTTGCGCGACGCGTCGAACCCGAAATCGACCTTCCCCCTGGATTGCGGTCCCCAATAATTGACGCGACCGAGATCGTAGAATTTCCGCTCGAAGCCCGACCGCAGGAACGCCTTCAGACAGCCCAAAAGGTAGCGCCGGCGTTCCCCGGTGCCGGCCCAGGGATAGGAGAACAGGGCCTTGTTGATATAGAACCGCCGATAATTGTGCATGACGCGGTCGAGCAATTCGGCTCGATCCATCGCGTCCGGCTTCATGATCGGGGTGACGAAATTGTATTTCTCGTAGTCGAAGACCTCGACCTTGTCGCCGAGCTCGCGAAACAGGTCGGAAAACGGCCATGGCGTGTACATGGCCCAGTTGGCGAGATCGGGCTTCCAGTCCCTCGCCATCCGGTAGGTTTCTTCCAGCGTCTCCCTGGTTTCGTTTTCCAGCCCGACGATGAACTGCGCTTCGACGACGATGCCCGCGTTGCGCAATAGCGCCACCGCCTTCTTGTTCTGGGCAATTGTCGTCTCCTTGTTGAACCGGTCGAGCTTCAATTGCGCGGCGGCCTCGGTGCCGAGCGAGACATGGATCAGGCCCGCCTTCCGATAAAGCGGCAGCAGCGCCTCGTCGCGCAGGATGTCGGTCACCCGGGTGTTGATGCCCCAGAGAATGTTCAGGTCGCGGCGGATCAGTTCCTCGCAAAACGCGACGAACTTCTTCCTGTTGATGGTCGGTTCCTCGTCCGCCAGTATGAAAAATCCAACGTCGTGGTCGCGGATCAGGCCTTCGATCTCGTCGACCACGCGCTTCGGGTCCCGGATCCGGTAATCGCGCCAGAACTTCCATTGCGAACAGAAGCTGCAGGTGAAGGGGCAGCCGCGCGCCATGTTGGGTATGGCGACCCGCTTTCCCATCGGGATGTAGATATACTTGCTCCACTCCAGCACGCCCCAGTCCGGCGTGATCGCGTCGAGATCCCTGACGGTCGGCGCTGCCGGCGTGGCGACGACCTTGTCGGCCTCGCGGAAGGCAAGGCCCCTGACGCCGTGCCTGGCCGTGCTCCAATCGCCGCCCGCCAGCGCCCGCAGCAGGTTCACGAAGATTTCTTCGCCCTCGCCGCGCACAATGGCGTCGATCCAGGGCGCCTCGGTCAGAACCTGCTGGTACATGAAAGTGGCGTGGATGCCGCCCAGTACCGTCAGGGCGGCGGGATGGATTTCCTTGGCCAGTTGCAGGAGGCGCTCGGCCTTGTAGATCGAGGGCGTGATCGCGGTCGCTCCGACCACGTCGGGCTTCTCATCGATCAGGATCTGGCGAACCTGTTCTTCCGAAAGATCGTTCGTCATGGCGTCGACAAAGCGAAGATCGTCGAAACCGGCCTTGCGGACGGCGCCCGCGAGATAGGCCGCCCATGCCGGGGGCCAGTTGCCGGCGATTTCGGCCCCGCCGGAATGATAATTGGGGTGCAACAGCAAAATGCGCATGCGACGGCCCTCAAGTTGTCAAGTAAGATTGACATCAATCCATCTTGACGTTCCTTGATCTGGATCAAGGCGGGGCGCGGCCCGATTCCGGCGCGATTGGAGCCGGCTCGGGACGATGGCGCCGGGGCGAGCGAGCCGACCGGCGGCGGCCGGCGTCACCCGGCTCGCCGCGAGGACGCGCGCGTGATGCGTCAGCCGTCCGGATGATCGGCGTCGCGATTGTCGCCGTGCGGCCGCACGCTGCACGCATCGCGCCGAATGAAAAGGGTCGATGCGCCGGCCAGCAGGTTGACGAACGATCGAACTCAATCGCATTTCGCAAACAGCCGCCTTACTCCGGCGGCTTCCTTGCCGTCCGCGGCATGCTGTCCAATCGTTCCTGCTGGTTTGCCAGCGTGCGCCACGCCATCTCCATCCGCCTGAAGGTCGATTTCGTTTCATCGTCTTCGGAGCGGTCGGCAAGGAAGGCGCAGTCCTCGGCATTGTCACGGAAAATATCGGCTAACTTCATGCCCGCTAGATGGACCGGGAATGGTTGGTTTCAACCGGATCATCGCGTGAAATGTCTGTAAGGCGACGGCCATTCGCGTCGGGCCTGCCGGCCGTGAGGCCCGCGAATCCGCGGCGCCGAGGTCTGCATCCGGCAAGTGCCGGCGTCGGCAGGGACCATGGATATGCGGTTCAAGCCCGCGCCGGCTGGCAGCGTCCGGGACCCCATTGAGTCAAGGGCAAGCCCCGCGCATTTGGCGCATTGCGGCCCGATCCCCTAAAGTGATACCCGGGACCGGGAAACGCGGGCGGCAACGGAGGGCTTCATGGGACTGCTGGTGATGATCCTGGGGCTGGTACTGTTCCTCGGGGTTCATATCGTGACCACCCAGCGGGGCCTGCGCGCCCGCCTGATCGCATCCTGGGGCGAGGGCGGCTATAAGGCCGGCTACGCGCTGGTGGCGCTGCTGGGCCTCGCCTTGATCGTCTGGGGTTTTGCCGATTACCGCGCGACCGGCTGGATCGACGTCTGGTATCCGCCGAAATGGATCAAGCACGTCACCGTGGCGCTGATGCTGCCGGCGGTCATCCTGGTGGTGGCGGCCTATATCCGCGGCCGCATCTATACGGCGGTGAAACATCCCATGCTGGCCGGCGTCAAATTATGGGCGTTGGCCCATCTGCTCGCCAATGGCGATCTCGGCTCGATCATCCTGTTCGGATCGTTCCTCGGCTGGGCGGTTTTCGACCGGATCTCGCTCAAGCATCGCACCGATGCCGGCGCGCCGCCGATCCCGGTCGGCGGCCTCGGCAACGACCTGATCGCGGTGGCGGTCGGGATCGTCGCCTATCTGGCGCTGGGATTCGTCTTCCATCCGGTCGTGATCGGCGTTCCCGTCTTCGGAGTCTGACATGTCCGTCCAATCCGCCATCAAGCGCAAGACCGCACCTGACATTCGCGCCCGCAAGAACGGCCAGCCGATCGTGATGCTGACCTCGTATCATGCCCATACCGCCGCCCTGGTGGATCGCTATTGCGACGTCATCCTGGTCGGCGATTCCCTCGGCAATGTGATGCACGGTTTCGAGACCACGGTGCCGGTGACCCTCGACATGATGATCCTGCAGGGACATGCCGTGATGCGCGGCTCGCAGCACGCGCTGGTCGTCGTCGACATGCCGTTCGGCTCGTATGAAGCCTCCAGGGAGCAGGCGTTTCATTCCGCGGTGAGAATCCTGAAAGAGACCCATTGCGGCGCGATAAAGCTCGAGGGCGGGGCGCGGATGGCGGAGACCGTCGCGTTTCTTTCCGAGCGCGGCATTCCGGTGATGGGCCATATCGGGCTGACGCCGCAGTCGATCAACACGCTTGGCAGCTTTCGCGCCCAGGGACGCGAAGAGGGCAGCTGGGAGCCGATCGAGAACGACGCCATCGCGATCGCGCAGGCCGGCGCCTTCTCCGTCGTGATCGAGGCGGTCGCCGAACCGCTGGCGCGCAAGATCACGGAAACCATCGCCATTCCCACCATCGGCATCGGCGCCAGCGCGGCCTGCGACGGCCAGGTGCTGGTGCTGGAGGACATGCTGGGGCTGTCGTCGCGGACCCCGAAATTCGTCCGCCGCTACGGCAATCTCGGCCCGATGATCGAGGCCGCGATCGAGGGCTATGCGAGGGACGTGCGCTCCCGGGCCTTCCCGGGACCGGAGCATGTCTACGGCATGAAGGCCAAGGGCTGAGGCGGAAGATGGCGTCGTGGTCGCAATATCCGGTCGCAGCCATGCAGCTTCAGGCGCGGTTCGGCGATCGCGTGGTGCCGGTGTTTTGCGAGCGGCCGAAAAACATCTGGGCGATGGTCGAAGCCGCGGCGCTGGCCAATCCGCACGGCGAAGCCCTGGTGTGCGGCGAGCGGCGGCTGAACTGGCGAGAGGTCGCGCAGCAATCCGCCGCCGTGGCGGCGGGGCTGCGCGGGCTGGGCCTGCAAGGCGGCGATCGCGTCGCGCTGCTGCTCGGCAATCGCATCGAATTCGTGCTGGCGATGTTCGGCGCGGCGCGTCTCGGCATCGTCACGGTGTTGCTCAGCACCCGGCTGCAGAAGCCCGAGATTGCCTACATGCTCAACGACAGCGGCGCGAGCCTGATCGTCCACGAGGCCACGCTGGCCGGCCGGCTGCCCGACCCGCGCGACGTTCCCGCGCTCAGGCATTGCATCGCCGTCGATGACGGCGGCGGCGCGTTTTTCGATCTCGCCGGACAGGCGCCGCGGCAGCCTGCCCGGGAATATGCCGGGGAAGATGCCGATGTCGGCGAAGAGGACACCGCGATGATCCTCTACACTTCCGGCACCACAGGGCGGCCCAAGGGCGCCATGCTGGCGCATTGCAACGTGATCCATTCGGCGATGGTCTATCAGGCCTGCATGGAACTGACGTCGGCGGATCGCTCGATCGCCGTGGTGCCGCTTGCCCACGTCACCGGCGTGGTCGCCAACATCATGAGCATGGCCCGCTGCGCCGGCACGCTGATCATCGTCGCCGAGTTCAAGGCCGCGGAGTACCTGAAGATCGCCGCGCGCGAACGCGCCACCCAGACGGTGATGGTGCCGGCGATGTACAATCTGTGCCTGCTGCAGGCCGACTTCGACGACTATGATCTGAACGCCTGGCGGATCGGCGGATTCGGCGGCGCGCCGATGCCGGTCGCGACCATCGAAAAACTGGCGCGCAAGGTTCCGGGCCTGAAGCTGATCAATGCCTATGGTGCGACCGAGACTTCCTCGCCTGCCACCATCATGCCCCCGGAACTGACCGCGCGTCACATCGACAGCGTCGGCCTGGCGTGTCCCGGCGCGCATCTCATCGTGGTGGACACGGGCGGCCGCGAACTGCCGCGCGGCGAGATCGGCGAGATCTGGATTCACGGCGGCTCTGTCATCAAGGGCTACTGGAACAATGCCAGGGCGACGGCCGAGAATTTCACCGGCGGTTTCTGGCACTCCGGCGATCTCGGTTCGATCGACGCGGAAAATTTCGTCCGGGTGTTCGACCGCCAGAAGGACATGATCAACCGCGGCGGCCTCAAGATCTATTCCGCCGAAGTCGAATCGGTGCTGGCGGGTCATCCCGGTGTGGTCGAGAGCGCCATCATCGCAAAGCCGTGCCCGGTGCTGGGCGAGCGGGTGCACGCGGTGATCGTGACCCGCGACAGCGATGTCAGCGGCGAGGCCTTGCGCCAATGGTGCGCCGAGCGGCTGTCGGACTACAAGGTGCCGGAGACGATGACGCTGACCACCGAGCCGCTGCCGCGCAACGCCAACGGCAAGGTGATGAAGAGGCAGCTGCGCGAAGCGTCGGCGATGGCGCAATAAGCGCCGCACTCACGGCGCGCATTTAGCCAGGATTTTTTCCGCGCTACGGAACTTTAGCTGACAGGACAGTTATCACTCAGGCCACCAACGCCTTCTGTTTCGGAAGAAGGCCGGCGCCGGATCATTTGCCGGGGGCCGGGGCGCACAAATCCATCAAGCGTGCAGACGCCCGTAAAAACCTCGGTTCGCGCAGCTTAGCTGATTCGCGGCACGAACATTGCTTTGCAAGAAACCGGCTGGGATAACAGGAGTGCGAAATGAAGCGCATCGTCCTCGCTCTGGCGTTCGGTTGCGTGATGGGTGTCGTCAATGCCCGCGACCTCGGCCAATGGGACGCGGGAGATCCGGCAGTCCGCGAATGGTATCAGGCCCTGATGCAGCCCGACGTTCCCAACGCGTCGTGTTGCGGCGAAGCCGACGCTTATTGGGCCGACGAGGTTCACGTCAAGAATGGCAAGACCTATGCGACCATCACCGACGACCGGCCCGACGAGCCGCGCCGGCGCCCGCATATCAGCGTCGGAACGGAAATCGAAATTCCGGACAACAAACTCAAATGGGACAAATCGAATCCGACCGGCCACGGAATCATCTTCCTTTCCCGCGGCGGCTACGTGTTCTGCTATGTGCAGCCCGGCGGCGTGTGAGTTGAATTCGGCGCTCTTTGCCGCGGGTTGACGGCGGCGCCGTGGCGGGTTGCCGGCCGCGGCATTGTCGTCGCCTCGGCCGCATCGCTGTCGTCCGCAGCGACGTCGTCCGACCGCCGGCGGTCGGTCGCCGAGCGGCGCTGCATCGGGCGACCAGGGCCGGGGTCGGAGCGGCCTCGCATCGCCTTGAATTAACGACCTATCTGGATCCGGCCGGCTTTGCCTTGCCCCCGCCATATCGCTAATGTATCGCCGCCGCCACGCAGGGATCGAGCCCATCGCGCGGCTTATTGGCCTGGCGCGGCTCGGCGGGGATGGGATAGCTCTAAGTGACTGAATTATTTGACGAAGTCGACGAAGACGTACGTCGCGACCAGCTCAAGAGGCTGTGGGAGCGGTATTCGATCTATATCATCGCCGGCGCGCTGCTGATCATTGCCTCGGTGGGCGGCTGGCGTGGCTATCAGTATCTGGAAGCCAAGAAGGCAGCCGAGGCCGGCGCGGCATTCGACGCGGCCGTGGAGCTCTCCGAGCAGAACAAGCATGCCGAGGCCGAGGCGGCCTTCAACACCCTGGCTGCGAGCGCGCCGAGGGGCTATCGGATGCTGGCGCGGCTGCGCGCGGCGGCGGAAGTCGCCAGCCATGATTCGAAGGCGGCGGCGAAATTGTACGACGAGATTTCGGCCGATCGCAGCGTCGGCGCGCTGGAGCGCGACCTTGCCACGATTCGAGCCGCCGGATTGCTGTTGGAGACCACGAGCTATCCCGACATGCTGGCGCGCCTCGAGCCTGCCACCTCGCCGGAGGCCACCTTCCGCCATACCGCGCGCGAATTGCTCGCTTTGTCGGCCTGGCACGCCAACGACGTGGCGGCGGCGCGTCGGTGGCTGGACGTGATCGCCAACGACGGCGAAACGCCGGCGGGGCTGCGCTCACGCGCCGAAGCGCTGCAGGCCCTGCTTCCGCCGGTCGCGAAAAGCTGACGGCGAAAAAGTGCTGGGTGGGAAACCGAACATGCGCCTCTCGCAACGCCTGATTGCCGCGGCCGTCCTGATCGCGTTGTCGGGCGCCCTGGCCGGCTGTAGCGGAGGGCTGTCGAACTGGGATCCCACGGACATGCTCGACTGGCTCGATACCAAGAAAAAGCTGCCAGGCGAACGCAAGCCGGTTTTCCCCGACGGCGTGCCCGGCCTCGATCAGGGCGTGCCGAAGGAATTGTACAAGGGCGCGGTCGAGCAGCAGCAACTCGACCAGCAGAACGCGCAGGCGGCTGCCGCCGCGGCTCCGCCGCCCGAGCCGGCAAAACCCAAGCCGGCGGCGAAATCCAGGAGCAAGGTCAAGCCGGACGCCGACGCCGCGGCCCAGGAAGACGGCAGCACTGCCGCGGCGCCGCCGGCTCCGAAGCCCAAGAAAATCGCTCACCACCGCACCACCGCGCCGCCACCGGACCAGCAGGCGGCGCCGGCGCAGGCCGCGCCATCGGCGCAGCCCGCGGCTTCCGCCCCGCAATCCGCGCAACCGTCGCAACAGTCGGCTGCGCCATTCCCGGCGCCATTACCCGGTGGCACCTTCACGCGTTGATGTCGGTCTTGCCTCCGGTCGAGATGCCCCGATACTCGACAATCCGCGCGTAATCTGCTGCGGATCGGTGTACGTCATCTGCGCAGGCTTGAAGGGGCGGCAAGACCGCCAGGCCCCGCTGCGGAATACGCGCGCCCCAAGGCGCAGGAATCGCTCATGTCGTTCACGATCGCCATCATCGGCCGGCCCAATGTCGGAAAATCGACGCTGTTCAACCGGCTGGTCGGGCAGAAGCTCGCGCTGGTCGATGACGAGCCCGGCGTCACCCGCGACCGCCGCGAGGGCGAGGGTCACCTCGGCGATCTCGAATTCACCGTCATCGACACCGCGGGCCTCGACGAGGGCGCCAGGGGCTCGCTGACGGCGCGGATGCAGGAGCAGACCGAGACTGCGATCGCGCTTGCCGACGCCCTGATGTTCGTGATCGATGCGCGCGCCGGGCTGACGCCGAACGATCGCGCCTTTGCCGATTTCGCCCGCCGCGCCAACAAGCCGGTAGTGCTGGTCGCCAACAAGAGCGAGGGCAAGCAGGGCGACGCCGGCGCGATGGAATCCTATGCGCTGGGACTCGGCGAACCGATCCAGATTTCGGCCGAGCATGGCGAGGGCCTCAGCGACCTTTACGACGCGCTGCGCGCGCTGATGCCCGAGCCTGTCCCCGAGCGGGAAGAGTTCGAAGACGACGATGTCATCGATCCCGACGAAGACATCTCCAAGCGCCCGATCCGGGTGGCGATCGTCGGCCGTCCCAATGCCGGCAAGTCGACACTGATCAATCATCTGCTCGGCGAGGAGCGACTGCTGACCAGCGCCGAGGCCGGCACCACCCGCGATTCCATTTCAGTCGAGATCCACTGGCAGGGCCGCGATTTCCGCGTGTTCGACACCGCGGGATTGCGGCGGCGCTCGCGGATCGAGGAGAAGCTGGAAAAGCTCTCGGTGGCCGATGCGCTGCGCGCGGTCCGCTTCGCCGAAGTCGTGGTGCTGATGATGGATGCGCAGAACAAGTTCGAGGAACAGGATCTGCGCATCGCCGACCTGATCGAGCGCGAGGGCCGCGCGCTGGTGATCGCGGTCAACAAATGGGATCTGATGGGACGCCAGTCCAGCCTGATCGCGGCGCTGCGCACCGACGCCGACCACCTGTTGCCGCAGGTCAAGGGCATGCCGATCGTGGCGGTGTCGGGCCTGATGGGCGAGGGCATCGACCGGTTGATGAGCGCGATCGAGGAGGCTTACGCGGTATGGAACCGGCGGGTGCCGACCGCTTCGCTCAATCGCTGGTTCGAGCAGGCGGTGGACGCCAACCCGCCGCCGGCGGTGTCGGGCCGCCGGCTTAAATTGAATTACATCACCCAGGCCAAGGCGCGGCCGCCGAGCTTCGTGCTGTTCTGTTCGCGCGCCGACGCCGTGCCGCAATCCTATTTGCGCTATCTCGTCAACAGCCTGCGGCAGTTCTTCGAGCTGCCGGGCACCCCGGTCAGAATCGCGCTGCGCGAAAAGGCCAACCCGTTCGCCCACAAGCGCAAGCGGCCGTCGTGAGCGAACAGGCCGCTTCCGAAAACATCGGGGCAGCCCCCGTGGTGCGTGGCGGCGCGGTGGCCTTCATCTTCGTCACCATCCTGCTGGACATGTTCGCGCTCGGCATGATCATGCCGATCCTGCCCAGACTGGTGGAAAGCTTCGTCGCCGACGACACCGCGAGCGCGGCCCGGATCTTCGGCCTGTTCGGCACCGCATGGGCGCTGATGCAGTTCTTCTTCTCGCCGATCCTCGGTGGGCTTTCCGACCGGTTCGGCCGGCGGCCGGTGGTGCTGTTGTCGAATCTGGGGCTGGCGCTCGATTATGTGCTGATGGCGCTGGCGCCGTCGCTGACCTGGCTGTTCGTCGGCCGGGTGATTTCGGGCATCACCTCGGCCAGCGTCTCCACCGCCTTCGCCTACATCGCGGATATCACGCCGCCGGACCGGCGGGCGGCGGTGTTCGGCAAGATCGGCGTCGCCTTCGGTGCCGGCTTCATTCTCGGGCCGGCGATCGGCGGCCTGCTCGGCGGCACGGATCCGCGGTTGCCGTTCTGGGTCGCGGCCGGGCTTAGCTTCGCCAATACGCTTTATGGGCTTTTGATCCTGCCGGAATCGTTGCCGGCGGAACGCCGCTCGCGGTTCCGCTGGAAAAACGCCAATCCGATCGGCGCGCTGCATCTGCTGCGCTCCGCGCCCGTTCTCACCGGACTGTCGGTGGTGACGTTCTTCGCCCAGCTGGCGCATGTGGTGCTGCCCTCGACCTTCGTGCTCTATGCCGGCTACCGCTATGGCTGGGATGCGGCCACCGTCGGGCTGACGCTGGCGATGGTTGGGATCTGCGCGATGGCGGTGCAGGGTGCGGCGATCGGTCCGATCGTGCGGCGTTTCGGCGAGCGCCGGGCGTTGCTGCTCGGGCTTGGCTCGGGCGCCGCCGGTTTTTTGATTTTTGGACTGGCGCCAACCGGCGCGCTGTTCTGGCTCGGCATTCCGGTGATGGCCCTGTGGGGCGTCGCCGGTGCGGCCACCCAGGCGCTGATGACGCAGTCGGTCACGCCGGAACAGCAGGGCCGCCTGCAGGGCGCCACATCGAGCGTGCAAAGCGTGTCCCAGCTGCTGGGACCGTTTCTGTTCACGCTGACCTTCGCCTGGTTCATCGGCGATTCTGCGCCGCTGAAATTGCCCGGCGCGCCGTTCCTGCTGGCGGCGGCGCTGCTGTTGCTGGCGCTGGTGATCGCGGCGCGCACGCTGCCCAAGGCGCACCGCGTAGCGTGAACTCCCCTGCCCGCAAGGGCGAGGGGAGCCGACAGGCCGCGCTACTTCTTGACCAGCGGGCACTCGCTCTGGCTGAGCGGCCGCGCGGCATCTTCCGGCGCGATGGTGGCGACGGTCTTGAAGTAATCCCAGGGGTATTTCGATTCCTCGGGCTTCTTCACCTCGAACAGATAGGCCGGAATCAGGCGGCGGCCATCGGCCCGCAGCGGCCCCTTGCCGAACAGCGGATCGTCGGTCGGCAGTTCCTTCATCTTGGCGACCACCTTGGCGCCGTCATGCGGATTGCCGCCGAGCGCTTCCATCGCCTTGAGGTAGTGCAGCACGGCGGCGTAGTTGCCGGCCTGGGTCATCGACGGCATCGCGTTCTTGTTCGCCAACGCGGAGAACCGCTTCGACCAGGCGCGGGTCTGGTCGTTCATGTCCCAATAGAAGGAAGCGGTGAAGGTGAGGCCCTGCGCGGTTTTCAGGCCGAGCGAGTGCACGTCGTTGATGAAGAGCAGCAGCGCCGCGAGCTTCTGGCCGCCGGCGACGATGCCGAATTCGGACGCCTGCTTGATCGCGTTGTCGGTGTCGCCTCCGGCATTGGCAAGGCCGACGACCTTGGCCTTGGATGCCTGCGCCTGCAGCAGGAACGACGAGAAGTCGGAGGTGTTGATCGGATGCTTGACGTCGCCGAGCACCTTGCCGCCATTGGCGATGATCACCGCGGTGGTGTCGCGCTCGAGCGCGGCGCCGAAGGCATAATCGGCGGCCAGGAAGAACCAGGTGTTGCCGCCGGCCTTGGTCAGCGCCTTGCCGGTGCCGTTGGCCAGCATGTAGGTGTCGTAGGTGAACGACACGGTGTTCGGGGTGCAGGCCTTGCCGGTGAGGTCGGCGGTCGCGGCGCCGGAGTTGAGCAGCACCGCGTTCTTTTCCTTGACGATGTTGCTGACGGCCAGCGCCACCCCGGAATTGGGCGTATCGGCGATCGCGTCGACCTTGTCGGTGTCGATCCACTGCCGTGTGATGTTGACACCGACATCCGGCTTGTTCTGGTGGTCGCCGCTCACGACGTCGATCTTCCAGCCCTTCTTGGTGAGCCCGGAATCCTCGACCGCCATCTTGACCGCGACGATCGAATTGGGGCCGCCGATGTCGGCATAGAGGCTCGACATGTCGTTCAACACGCCGATCTTGACCGTTTTGTCCTGGGCCGCCGCGGCGGTGGCAAAGCCCAGTCCGGCGCAGGCGAGAAGTGCGGCATAACGCAGCGCGAGCGGTGTTCTCATTATTGTCCCTCCAGATGTTGACGGCTGGCTCTCTTCCCGGAGCCCGACCTGAATTCGATCGACCAGCCGATCGACGCTCCTGCGATAATCGTTCTCGCCGTGCCTGGCAACGCTATCGCAGCGCGTCCGAGGTCAATTTGAATTTCTGCACGCGCTTGCCGGTATCGACCTCGGCGGTATAGACGTTGCCCTTGGCGTCGACCGCGATGGCATGGACCCAGTGAAACTGCCCGGCGTTGCGGCCGCCTCGGCCGAAAGCTCCGACCACGGTGCCGTCCTGGCGGTTCAGCACCCGGATTTCGTTGTTTTCGCCGTCGGCGCTCAACAGATAGCTCTGCCTGGGATCGGGCCAGATCGCCAGGTCCCACACCGCGCCGTTGCCCAGCGTGTTTTTCTCGTAGAACCATTCCCTGACGAAGCTGCCGTCCTTGCGGAACACCTGGATGCGGTCGTTGATGCGGTCGCAGACATAGACCAAGCCGTCATTGGCGATCTTGACGCAATGCACGGGATTGCCGAACTGCTGCGACACCGGCGCCTTGGGGTCGTAGGGCGGCTGCTTGTCGTCGTCGGGCGGATGGCCATAGGCGCCCCAATGCCGCTTGTAGGCGCCGGTGGTGGCGTCGAACACGATGACACGGTGGTTGCCGTAGCCGTCGGCGACGTAGATCTCGTCGGCCGCCTTGTCGATCGCAGTCTCGGCGGGCTTGCCGAGCTGGGTGGTGTCGCTGCTGCCCTTGCTCGGCGCGATCTGGCCGATCTGCATCACGAATTTGCCGTCGAGGGTGAACTTCAGGATGGCGTTGTCGTTGTCGGCATTGCCGCCGATCCAGACGAAACCCCGGTCGTCGACTTCGATGCCGTGTTCGCGCCCGACCCATTGATAGCCTTCGCCGGGGCCGCCCCAGGCGCGCAGCAGGTTGCCGTCGCTGTCGAATTCCAGCACTGGCGGCGCGGCGATGCAGCATTTCGAGCGCGGCGGCGTCAATGCGGCGCCTTTCTCGTCGTCGGTCAGCGAGCGCGGCCGGTGAATCAGCCAGATATGGCCCTGCCCATCGACGGTGATGCCGCCGACCTGGCCGAGAATCCAGTTGTTCGGCAGCGGCTTTGGCCAGGACGCGTCGACCGCGAAAGTCGGGATCTCGCCGCCCTGCGCGGCACGCGAAAACGCCGGCGCACCGATCAGCCCGGCGGCCGCAATCAGGACCGCAACGGTTCGGCAAAGCCTTGCCGCGGCGCCGACCGGATCGGCGCGATGGGGCGTCGGCGTCATGGCATCCTCCCGCTTTCTTGCCGCGGGTTGCTCCCGCCTGGCGCGCAGTCAATCGCGGCGGGGGTGAGGAGTCAATTGCGTGAGGCACGTGCCCCGGATGCTGCGCAGTGCGCCGCTCTTGCGGCGTCGTGCGCTGCAGATCCAGAGCCCACGCTCCAAGCGATGCAGTTGTGACCGGTCGCGGCTGCGGAGCATCGCCAACAGGGCGCTGGACCGAGTCCGCGACACGCAGCGCTGGCCATCACGCCGGCGCGCGGAAACCCTGCAGGGTGCGGGCCTTGTAGTCGTACAGCTTGCCGGTCTCGGTCCACTCCGGCCCGCACATCGGCACGATGAATTCGGCCGCCTGTTCCGGGGTATCCAGCGTCATCGGATCCTCGCCGGGAAACACCTGCGCGCGCATCCGGGTCCGGATCGGGCCGGGGCTGAACAGGTTGATGCGCAGCGGCGTCGAGGCGGTTTCGTTGGCCCAGACCCGCACCAGCGTCTCGAGCGCGGCCTTGGAGGCCGCGTAGGGGCCCATATAGGCGAGCGCCTTGCTGGCCGCGCCGGACGTGATGAACACGGCGCGGCCGGCGTCGGATCGCTTCAACAGCGGCTCCATGCAGCGGATCAGCTGAAAGTTCGCAGTGACGTTGATGGCCATCACATCGGTCCACGGCTTCAGCTCGATATGGCCGAGCGGCGAGGACGGCCCGGCCACGCCGGCATTGCCGACGAGAATGTCGAGCTTGCCGTGGCGTTCGTGCAATGCCGCGCCGAGCCGGGCGATGCCGTCGAAATCGGTGAGGTTCAGCGGCACCAGGGTGGCGCTGCCGCCGTCCTGGCGGATCTCGTCATCGAGCTCCTCCAGCCCGCCCTGGGTGCGGGCGACGGCGACGATATGGGCGCCGGCCCTGGCCAGCGCGCGGGCGGCGGCATAGCCGATGCCGCGCGAGGCGCCGGTGACCAGGGCGATACGGGAGGCGAGGGGGAGCGTCATGGGAAGTCGTTCTCTTGGTCATGCCACCCGGCTGTCGGGCGAGGCCGTCGCTGCTTGCCGGGATTCCGGTGCGCGCTTTCAGCGTGCCACCGAATGATGCCTGGCGTCAGCTGGCTTCCGCCAGCAGCGACAGCTGCCGCGGCTGCGGCTCGGCCTGGGTCAGGTCGGTGAGCGGGGTGGGATAGTCGCCGGTAAAACAGTGGTCGGTGAATTTCGGGTGCGCGGGGTCGCGGCGGGGCTCGCCCATGGCGCGATAGATGCCGTCGACCGAAAGGAAGGCCAGAGTGTCGGCGCCGATCAGCTGGCGCATCTCTTCGAGGCTGTGCGTCGCCGCCAGCAGCCCGGCGCGATCCGGGGTATCGATGCCGTAATAATCCGGGTGGGTGATCGGCGGCGAGGCGATCCGGAAATGCACCTCGAGGGCGCCGGCGTCGCGCATCATCTTGACGATCTTCTTCGAGGTGGTGCCGCGCACCAGCGAATCGTCGATCAGCACGATCCGCTTGCCCTCGACCGCCGCGCGATTGGCGGAATGCTTCATGCGCACTCCGAGCTCGCGCACGCTCTGGGTCGGCTGGATGAAGGTGCGGCCGACATAGTGGTTGCGGATGATGCCGAGCTCGAACGGCACGCCGGATTCCCTGCTATAGCCGAGTGCGGCGGGCACTCCGGAATCCGGCACCGGCACCACCACGTCGGCCTCGACATGGCTCTCGCGGGCGAGTTCGGCGCCCATCGCCTTGCGCACGTCGTAGACCGAGCGGCCGCCGACGATCGAATCCGGACGCGAGAAATAGATGTACTCGAAAATGCAGGGCCGCGGCGGCATCGGCGGAAACGGCTTGTGGCTCTGGCTGCCCTGCTCGTCGAACACCACGACTTCGCCGGGATTGATGTCGCGGACATATTTGGCGCCGATGATGTCGAGCGCGCAGGTCTCCGAGGCGAGAATCGGACAGCCGTCGAGTTCGCCCAGCACCAGGGGGCGGATGCCGAGCGGATCGCGGGCGCCGATCAGCTTCTTGTTGGTCAGCGAGACCAGCGAATAGGCGCCCTCGATGGCGCGCAAGGCTTCGATGAAGCGGTCGATGAAGCGGCCGCGCCTCGACTGCGCCACCAGGTGCAGGATCACTTCGGTGTCGGTAGTGGACTGCATCATGGCACCGTTGCGCACCAGTTCGCGGCGCAAGGTCAGCCCGTTGGTGAGATTGCCATTGTGGCCGACCGCGAATCCGCCGGCATTGAGCTCGGCGAACAGCGGTTGCACGTTGCGCAGGATGGTCGCGCCGGTGGTCGAATAGCGCACATGGCCGACCGCGGCGTTGCCGGGCAGCCGCTCGATCACCTCGCGGCGGGAGAAGGTGTCGCCGACCAGGCCGAGCCGGCGTTCGCTGTGAAACCGCGCGCCGTCGAACGAGACGATGCCCGCGGCCTCCTGGCCGCGGTGCTGCAAGGCATGCAGTCCGAGCGCGGTGATGGCGGCGGCCTCGGGATGGCCGAAGATGCCGAATACGCCGCATTCCTCACGCAGCGTATCGCCTTCCAGATCGTCATCCTGCAGGTCGAAAACGGCCGATCCGGGATCCATCTGGTCCGGATCGGATCGCGTGGCGTCATCGGAAGAACTCTCTAGACCGTCCATCGCGCCTCTCTTGGCCTGGTATCAATGCGCTGCGGGTTTCTCGATCAGCTTTTTGAGGCTGTCGCGCGCAGGCTTGCTGTAGCCCTCACCGGCGGCCGGCGCCGCCGGGTCGGTGTCAGTCTGCTCATCGTCTGGTTTATTCTTCTTGAATCTCTTCAAGATGGTGTTCTCGGGGTCGTCCGGCAAGAGCGACATCAGCCAATCGCCGGTTCCCTGCAGCACCACCCGGGACTTGGCCCCGGTCACCCAATCCGGGCGCTGCTTGTCCGGAACCAGCCAGCTGAAGAACAGGAAGGCGACCACCACGATCAGGAGGCCCCGCGCCAGCCCGAACAGGAACCCGAGGGTGCGATCGAGCGCGCCGATCCGGGAATCCAGGATCATGTCGGAGATCCGCACCGTGATGATGGAAACCACGATCAGGGTGCCGACGAACACGCCCGCGACCACGACAACGCTGGCGACGGTATCGTTGTTGAAATAGGTCTTTGCGGTCGGCAGCAGCTTGCCGAACGCATAGAGCGTCACCAGCGCCGCGGCGCCCCAGGCCGCAATCGACAGGATCTCGCGCATGAAGCCGCGTACCATCGCGAGCAGGCCGGAGATCAGCATCACCGCGAGCAGGACGAGATCGAGAATTGTTATCGGCATCGGCTGGTCAGGTCCGCTCGTAAGTTCGAAATCGCGAATCGGCGTGTCGGTGCCGCCCTAAGTGACTGGCATATGGCGCGTCCCGCAAGGCCGGAAATGCGGTCATCCCGGCCGCGCCGCGGGTGGTATAGCGGCGGGGGTGGGTCAGGTCACGCCCGGCTAGCCGTCCTGGCGCCGGAATCTCGCGGGTGTGGCATTTTTCTCGGGCGGATCCTCGCGACGGCCCTCGCTGCGCCTGGGCGTTCCCGTGGCGGCGATATCCGCCACCAGGCTGGTCAGCCCGGCCACGGTGTTGAGGGTCAGGCCGGCGTCGCCGCCGACCTCGCCGCGCGCCGGCTCCGGCAGTACGGCACGGCCAAATCCGAGTTTCGCGGCCTCCTTCAGCCGCGCCGAGGTCTGCGCCACCGGCCGGATCGCGCCCGACAGCGAGATTTCGCCGAAATACACCGCGTCGGTCGGCAGCGGCGCATTGACCAGCGACGACACCAGGGCGGCGGCGGCGGCGAGGTCGGCGGCCGGTTCCTGGATTCGCAGGCCGCCGGCCACGTTCAAATAAACGTCATGTCCGGACAGCTTGACGCCGCAATGGGCTTCCAGCACCGCCAGCACCATCGACAGCCGGCTCGGGTCCCAGCCCACCACCGCGCGGCGGGGCGTCCCCAGCGTCGTCGGCACCACCAGCGCCTGCAATTCCACCAGCACCGGGCGGGTGCCCTCGATCCCGGCGAATACCGCGGTGCCCGGACTGCCGAGGTCGCGCTCGGACAAAAACAGCTCGGAGGGGTTGGAGACCTCGCGCAGGCCGAGGCCCGTCATCTCGAACACGCCGATCTCGTCGGTCGGGCCGAAGCGGTTCTTGACCGCGCGCAAAATGCGGAACTGCTGCGAGCCTTCGCCCTCGAACGACAGCACGGCGTCCACCATGTGCTCGACCACGCGCGGACCGGCGATCTGGCCGTCCTTGGTCACATGGCCGACCAGGATGATCGCGGCGCCGGATTTCTTGGCGAAGCGGATCAGCGCCTGCGCCGAGGCGCGCACCTGGGTCACCGTGCCGGGCGCCGATTCCACGGTGTCGGTCCACATGGTCTGGATCGAATCGATCACGATCAGGCGCGGCACCGCGCCCTCCGACAGGGTGGAAACGATGTCCTCGACCGAGGTTTCGGCGGCGAGCTGCACCGGCGCGTCGGCAAGGCCAAGGCGCTCGGCGCGCAGCCGCACCTGCGCCACCGCTTCCTCGCCGGAGATGTAGACCGCGCGATGGCCGGCCCGCGCCAACAGCGAGGTGGCCTGGGTCAACAGCGTCGATTTGCCAATGCCGGGATCGCCGCCGACCAGCAGCACCGAGCCCCGGACAAAGCCGCCGCCGGTGACGCGGTCGAGCTCGGCCATGCCGGAGGGCAGGCGAGGCGCCTCCTGGCTCTTGCCGGTCAGGGTTTCCAGCGTGAACAGCCGGCCCTTGCGCCGCGAGCGGATCGAGACCGGCATGGTGGTGGCGCCTGAGGTGTCTTCCTCGACCAGCGTATTCCACTCGCCGCAGGATTCGCACTTGCCCTGCCAGCGGTTGTAGGCCGCGCCGCAGTTCTGGCAGACAAAGGAGAGGACGGATTTGGCCATGGGAGGTAAGGGCGCCGGATTCGATTGTTCTTACTTTGTTCTATAATGTATTAATGGTCGGTTCGCGATAGAAAACTGGCCTCAAGCCATGACTACATATCGAGTAACTAAATCTAACCACTTTCTTGAGATTCTATAGGTACTTGAGAGGGTTCCATGGCGGAAACATCGATCGAATGGACTGACGCTACCTGGAATCCGGTAGCCGGGTGCACCGTCCTCACTGCAGGCTGCACGAATTGCTACGCCATGCGGATGGCGGCTCGGCTTGAGGCGATGGGCACAGAAAAGTACGGCGGCCTGACCCGGAAAAGTGGAGGGCGGGCGGTCTGGACCGGCAAAATACGATTGGATCTCGCATCGCTCCATGTGCCGAAAAAATGGTCGAAGCCGCGCAAGGTTTTTGTCAACTCGATGTCCGATCTTTTTCATATTGATGTGCCTATCGAGTTCGTCGCTCGGGTCTGGGAAGTGATGAAGGATACGCCCCGGCACACGTATCAAATCCTCACGAAGCGCCCGGAGCGCATGGCTCAAGTTTTAGCTCAACTTCCGTTCGAAATACTTCCGAACGTATGGCTTGGTGCGAGCGTCGAAGATCGTCGCGTGCTGGATCGTTTGGATGCGATTCGGCGGGTGCCTGCCGCTGTCAGGTTTGTTTCACTTGAGCCCCTCATCGGGTCTGTCGCCGAAGGCGATCTGACCGGCATCAACTGGGCGATCGTCGGCGGAGAAAGCGGCCCGCGCGCCCGCGAAATGAAGCCCGAGTGGGTCGACGAGATAGAAGCTATGTGTCGGCGATCAGGGACAGCGTTCTTCTTCAAGCAGTGGGGCGGTAAAAACAAGAAGGCTGCGGGGCGCCTTCTGCGCGGTCGCACCTATGATGAACTACCGGCTTTGAGTATGTGATTCCCGATCTTCGTGGCCAATCCGATAGCCTTCGGGTCATCATTAGATATGCAAAAAAAGAGCGAAAATCGTTGAGGCCTTTTATGTGAAGGTAAAGGCAAGGGC
>Ga0302157_10001499_pt1 | contig 28581 bp, 22 predicted proteins | sample I_Bog_N3_3_FD_193502 | JGI IMG/M metagenome (GOLD analysis project Ga0302157, IMG submission 193502) | Peat permafrost microbial communities from Stordalen Mire near Abisko, Sweden - I_Bog_N3_3 | ecosystem: Environmental > Terrestrial > Soil > Wetlands > Peat | place: Sweden: Abisko, Stordalen... | reverse complement strand
GTCGGCCGCAATTACGAAGTCGAAGCGCTCGGCCAGCTCGAGCGCCTGCCGCAGCTGTGCCAGCGGCATGACGGCGCCGGTGGGATTGCCTGGCGAGCACAGGAACAGCAAACGGCAACGCCGCCATACCGCTTCCGGCACCGCGGCAAGGTCAGGCAGGAAGCCGGTGGCGGCGGTGGTGTTCAGAAACCAGGGCTCGGCGCCGGCCAGCAACGCTGCGCCTTCGTAGATCTGGTAGAACGGATTGGGCATCGCGACCAGTGCGCCGGCGGCCGGATCGATGATCGCCTGCGCAATCGCGAACAGGCCCTCGCGCGTGCCGTTGAGCGGCAGCACCATGCTGTCCGGATCGAGCGCCGCCGCGCCCGGCGGCAACAGTTGGCGCGACAGCGCCGCGGCCATGGCCGCGCGCAGCGCCGGCAGTCCGCGGGTGGTCGGGTAGCTGTCGAGTTGCGCCAGGCTGGCGCGCAGGGCGGCCAGCACGAACGGCGGCGGCTGGTGGCGCGGCTCGCCAATCGACAGCGCGATCGGGGCCAGTTGCGCCGGCGGCCGGGCACCGTCGAGCAGGACGCGCAGGCGCTCGAACGGATACGCCTGCAGCCGCTGCAGCGCCGGGTTCATGCCTGGCGTCGGTCCAGTGCCTCGGACAGATGCACGCGCAGGCGTTCGGCGGCGGCCTCATCCAGCGGCCGCTGCTCGCGATCGGTCAGGTAGAACACGTCCTCGGCGCGCTCGCCGAGCGTGCTGACCTTGGCGGCGTGCAGGTCGACGCGCTCCTCCCACAGCACCTTTCCGACATCGCACAGCAGCCCGGGCCGATCGCCGGCGGTGAGCTCGAGTACCGAGCGGCGGTTGCGCTCGTCGGTGCTGATCGCGATCTGGGTCGGCGTCTTGAACACCCGCATCTGCCGCGTCGCGCGCCGCGACACCGCCAGCTGCGCATCCTCCGGGCGCTGCAGCGAGCCCCACAGCGCCTGCTCAATCTCCATGAGCCGCTCGCGGTCGGTGATCGCCGAGCCGTTGTCCTCCAGCACGTGATAAAAATCCAGCGAAAAGCCGTTGCCCACCGGCGTGATGCGGGCGTCGAGGATGTTCAGACCGAGCTGGTCGAGTACCGCTGTGGCGCGCGCGAAGCCATGGCGGCGGTGCGGTGCGTAGATCATCACCGAGGTGGTGCCGCGCTCGGTCTGTGGCTCCACCGACACCAGCGCCTCATCGGCGTTGGCATCGCCGGCGGCCAGCGCGCGCGTGTGCCGGGCAATCTCCTCGGCGCCGTGCCGCAGGAAGTACGCGGTCGGCAGCCGCGCCCAGATCCGGTCGATCGCCGGCGCCGCTACACCCGAGCCGCGCAGCAGCGTGCGCGCCGAGGCCTGTACCTCGCGCATCAGCTCTTCCTGGTCCACTGGCGTCTCCAGGCCGCGGCGCAGCGCCCGCTTCACCACCTCGTAGAACTCGTGGAACAGCGACGCCTTCCATGAGTTCCACAGCTTCGGATTGGTGCCGCGCACGTCGGCGCAGGTGAGCACGAACAGGTAATCCAGGTGCACCTCGTCGCCGACGGTGCGCGAGAACGCGGTGATCACCTCCGGATCGCCGATATCCTGCTTCTGCGCGGTCATCGACAGCAGCAGGTGGTTCTTGACCAGCCACGCCACCAGGTGCGCGTCGTAGCGCGACATGCCCTGTTCCAGGCAGAACGCCTCGGCATCCACCGCTCCGAGGTCGGAGTGGTCGCCGCCGCGGCCCTTGGCAATATCGTGGAACAGCGCACCCAGGTAGGCGATCTCGGGCTTGGGCAGCGCCTGCATGATGGCCGACACCCGCGGCAGCTCGTGGTCGAATTCGCTCATCGCAAAGCGGCGCAGGTTGCTGACCACGAACAGCGAATGCGCGTCCACCGTGTAGGTATGGAACAGGTCGTACTGCATGCGGCCGATGACGCGGCCGAAGGCCGGGATGTAGCGGCCGAGCACGCCGTAGTCGTTCATGCGCCGCAGCTCGTGCGTCACCCCGCGCGGCGCGCGCAGGATCTCCAGGAACAGGCGGTGGTTGCGCGGGTTCTGGCGAAATTCCTCATCGATCAGCCACAGGTTGCGCACCACCGCGCGGATGGTGCCGGCGCGCACGCCGCGCAGCTGTGGGTTCTGCTGCAGCAGCACGAACAGCTCCAGCAGCGCGGAAGGATGGCGCCCGAATATGTCCTCGTTGATCGCCTCCAGGTAGTCGTTGTGCACCTGGAAGCGCGGATTGAGCGGCAGCGGCGGCTGGTCGTCGCTCAGGATCGCCTCGCGAAACAGCTGCAGCAACAGCTCGTTGAGCAGCGTGACATCGATGATGGTGCGGTAGTAGCGCTGCATCAGCTGCTCGACCGCGAGCGTGTAGGAGGCGTCCTCGTAGCCGAAGCTGCGCGCCAGCTTGATCTGGTAGTCGAACAGCAGCCGATCCTCGTGCCGGCCGGTGAGTACGTGCAGGCCGAAGCGTACCTTCCACAGGAACGCCTGCGCGGCGGTCAGGCGCCGCAGTTCCGACGGCGTCAGGAAGCCGTAGGTGACCAGCTCGTCGAGCGACTCGGCGCCGAACTGGCGCTTCGCCACCCAGGCGATGGTCTGGATGTCGCGCAGGCCGCCCGGTCCGGTCTTGACGTTGGGCTCGAGGTTATAGGCGGTGTCATTGGCCTTCAGGCGCCGGTCCTGCTGTTCGCGCACCTTGGCTTCGAAGAATTCGCGCACCGGCCAGACGTGATCGGGCGCCAGCGCCACGCGCATCGCCGCCACCAGCTCGGCGGAGCCGGCCAGGCGGCGCGATTCCATCAGCGTCGTCATGACGCCGACATCGGCGGCGCTCTCCTCGGCGCACTCGGCCACGGTGCGCACGCTGTGCCCGACTTCCAGCCCGATGTCCCACAGGAACGATACCAGGCCCTCGACGCTGGCGCGCTGTGCCTCCGCCAGCGGCGCTGGCACCAGCACCAGGAAATCGACATCCGAGCACGGATGCAGCTCGCCACGGCCATACCCGCCTACGGCCACCAGGGCCAACTGCTCGGCCAGCTGCTGGTCGAGACGCGCTCGCCACAATGCGCACAGCAGCAGGTCGGTGAAGCGGGCGCGGGCGCGCACCAGGCCCTCGACCGGCTCCTCTTCGAAGAAACGCGCGCGCAGCTCCTGCTGCGCCTGCGCCAGCAGGCTGCGGCAGCTGTCGGCATTGCAGCCCGACTCCGCCAGCAGCGCCGGCAGGCGGTTCAGCAGCGGCCAGTCGAGCGGCGCTACGGTGGCTGGCTGTGCGTCGTCGAGCACGGTTGAGTCGGGAACCGCCACCTGTTGTTGCCCTTGCTGTTGCGCTTGGTGATGCGCTTGCTGATGCGCTTGTCGATGCCTAGGGGGGGGGCGTGCCGCGGCGCTGTCAGTGCGCCGCGCGTGGGCTCAGGGTGAGCACCTCGTGCCCCTGCGCCGTCACCAGCACCATGTGCTCCCACTGTGCCGACAGCGAATGATCCTTGGTGACCACGGTCCAGCCGTCGGGCAGCACGCGCACGTGGCGCTTGCCGGCGTTGATCATCGGTTCGATCGTGAACACCATGCCGGCGCGCATCTCCAGCCCGGTACCGGGCTCACCGTAATGCAGGATCTGCGGATCTTCATGATACACGCGGCCGATGCCGTGGCCGCAGTATTCGCGCACCACCGAAAAGCCCTCCGCCTCCGCCATCGTCTGGATGGCGTGGCCGATATCCCCCAGGTGCGCCCCCGGGCGCACCAGCTCGATCGCACTCCACATGGCGTCCTGGCACACCTGGGTCAGCCGCTGGGCGAACGCCGGCGGCTTGCCGACGAAATACATGCGGCTGGTATCGCCGTGGAAGCCGTCCTTGATGACCGCGATATCGATGTTCAGGATATCGCCGCTCTTGAGCTTGCGATCGTTCGGAATACCGTGGCAGACGACGTGATTGACCGACGTGCACACGGTCTTGGGGAAGCCGCGGTAGCCGACGTTGGCGGGAATGGTCTTCTGCACATTGACAATGTAGTCGTGGCAGATCCGGTCGAGTTCCTCGGTGCTGATGCCCGGCGCCACGTGGTCGCCGATCATGTCCAGCACGTCGGCGGCAAGTGCCCCGGCGACGCGCAGTTTCTGCTGTTCCTCGGGCGTTTTCAGTGGTATCTGGGCGCTGCGCAACATGTCCATAGGATCCGCTTAAAGCATTGTTCGGGCTGGCACTTCATGGTATAAAGCGCGGCCTTTTTTGGCAACGCAATCCACACGCGCATCGTGAACCTGTGACCGGGTGTCCGCCAGGGGGCGCTGGGGCGGCAAGTTTAGCCCTCCAACGTCGCCTTAAGGATCGTCATCCAGGGATGCGCGGAGGCCACAACCCGACATAGGAGTCTAAGCAGATGCCCGGCGTGTCAATGCGACAGATGCTGGAGGCGGGTGTTCATTTCGGACATCAGACCCGCTTCTGGAACCCGAAGATGGAGCAGTTCATCTTTGGCGAGCGTAACAAGATCCACATCATCAACCTGGAGAAGACGCAGCCGCTGTTTGCCGAAGCCGCGACGTTCATCAGGCAGGTGGTTGGCGACGGTGGCACGGTGTTGTTCGTCGGCACCAAGCGCTCGGCGCGCGACGCGATCGAGAAGGAGGCGCTGCGCTGCGCCATGCCGTTCGTGAACCAGCGCTGGCTGGGTGGCATGCTGACCAATTTCAAGACCATCCGCGGTTCCATCAAGCGGCTGGCGGACCTTACCGACATGGCCACGTCCGGCGCGCTCGACAAGCGCGGCAAGAAAGAGGCCACGCAACTGCGGCGCGAGATGGTGAAGCTCGATCGCAGCCTGGGCGGCATCAAGAACATGGAGGCACTGCCCGACGCGCTGTTCGTGGTCGATGTCGGCCATGAACACATCGCGATCCACGAGGCAAAAAAGCTCGGAATACCGGTGGTGGCGGTGGTGGACACCAACGGCTCCCCCGATGGCATCGACCATGTGATTCCGGGTAACGATGACGCGATGCGCGCCATCAACCTGTATGCGGCGGCCATGGCGGACGCGGTGATCGAGGGCAGGTCCGCGGTGCCGCAGGTGGCGGTGGGCGAGGACGAATTCGTGGAACTGGACGAGGAGGGCAACCCGCGCCGCAAGAGCGCCCGCCCCGGACGCGCAAAGCCGGTGGCGAATGTGCGCCGCAAGGCGCCGCCGCGACGGCGCCCGGCGGTGGCCGCTCCGGCCGCGGTGGCTGCGGTGGTTACCGACGAGGCGGCGCTGGAGGCGGAGCTGGACGATCCGGCCGAGACGGCCGAGCCGGCTGCCGCGCCGGCCCCGATTGGCGTCAAGCGTCGCACCGGCGCAGGCCCCGCGCGCCGGCCGCGCAGCGGCGCCGGCTGATCATTAGCACCAGGTTATGGCCTACAGGATCGGAAAATACTTATGAGCGTAACGGCGGAAGCGGTTCGACAACTGCGTGAGCGTACTGGTGCCGGCATGATGGAGTGCAAGCGTGCACTGGTGGAAACCGGCGGCGACCTGGACCTTGCGGCGGAGCTGATGCGCAAGCAGGGCCTGGCCAAGGCCGACAAGAAGGCGGCGCGCATCGCGGCCGAGGGCGTGATCGTGATCGAGCGCTCGCCCGACGGCCGCGCGGCCGCCATGGTCGAGATCAACTGCGAGACCGATTTCGTCGCCCGCGAGCATGATTTCCGCAATTTTGCCAGCGATGTCGTGCGCCTGGCGCTCACTGGCCGGCTGGTCGACCTGGATGCGCTGATGGCGGCCGAGCTGGCCGCGGGCGAGAGCGTGGACACCCGCCGGCGCGCGCTGGTGGCGAAAATCGGCGAGAACATCAGCGTGCGCCGCTGTGTGGTGCTCGAGAGCGCGGGCCTGCTGGGAGCCTATGTGCACGGCACCCGCATCGGCGTACTGGTGGCGCTCGAGGGCGGCAGCGACGCGCTGGCGCACGACCTGGCCATGCACATCGCGGCCAGCAATCCGCGCTACCTGAGTGCCGCCGAGGTGCCGGCCGAGGTGCTGGCGAAGGAGCGCGAGATCCTGGGCGAGCAGGCGCTCAAGGACGGCAAGAGCCCGGAGATCACCGCCCGCATGGTCGAAGGCCGGCTGAAGAAGTCGCTCAACGAGATCAGCCTGATGGGCCAGCCGTTCGTCAAGGACCCGGACCTGAGCATCGAGAAGCTGCTCGCGGCCGCCGCTGCACGCGTGCTGCGCTTCGTGCGCTTCGAGGTCGGCGAGGGCATCGAGAAGAAACAGGAAGACTTTGTCGCCGAGGTGATGGCGCAGGTCAAGTCGGCGGCGGGCCGCTGATCGCCAGCACCGGCAGCGCATGCAGTACCCCGCCCGCCGCGGGCCGTCCGGAATGGGCACATGAATCAAAACAGCACGCCTGCCTGGAATCGCATACTGGTCAAGCTGTCGGGTGAGGCGCTGCTCGGCGGCGCCGACTACGGCATCGACCCGGCGGTGCTCAAGCGCATCGCCAGCGACGTCGGCCAGGTGCAGTCGCTCGGGGTGCAGATCGGGATCGTCATCGGCGGCGGCAACCTGTTTCGCGGCGCGGGCCTGGCGCGCTCCGGCATGGATCGCGTCACCGCCGACCAGATGGGGATGCTGGCGACAGTCATGAACGCGCTGGCGCTGCAGGACGCGCTCGAGCAGGCCGGCATGCAGGCACGCGTGATGTCGGCGATCCGCATCAATGAGGTGTGCGAGGACTTCATCCGCAGGCGCGCGGTGCGCCACCTGGAAAAGGGCCGGGCGGTGATCTTCGCCGCCGGCACCGGCAATCCGTTCTTCACCACCGACACTGCCGCCAGCCTGCGCGCGATCGAGATCGAGGCGCAGTTGCTGCTCAAGGCAACCAAGGTCAACGGCATCTATTCGGACGACCCGGTGAAGAATCCGGCGGCGCGCCACTATCCGCGCCTGACCTACGACCGGGTGCTCGACGAGCGCCTGAACGTCATGGACGCCACGGCGATCGTCATGTGCCGCGACTACCGGCTGCCGTTGCGCGTATTCAACCTGGGCACGCCGGGTGACCTGCTGCGCATCGTGCGCGGCGAGGACATCGGCACGCTCGTGACCTACGACTGAAGGCGGGATGGCCATGCTCGACGATCTGAAGAAAGGCGCCGCAGGGCGCATGCAGAAATGCGTACAGGTGTTCCAGGCCGACCTGAAGAAGCTGCGCACCGGACGCGCGCACCCGAGCCTGGTCGAGCACCTGAAGGTCGACTACTACGGCTCGGACGTGCCGCTGCAGCAGGTGGCCAATATCAGCGTCGAGGATGCGCGCACGCTGGTGGTGTCGCCGTGGGAGAAGGCCATGGTCGGGCCGATCGAGAAGGCGATCCACAAGTCGGAACTCGGGCTGACGCCGAACACCGCCGGAGCGGTGATCCGCATCCCGCTGCCGCCGCTGACCGAGGAGCGCCGCCGCGACATCACCAAGGTGGTGCGCCAGGACGCGGAGAACGCGCGCGTCAGCGTGCGCAGCGTGCGCCGCGATGCCCTCGCCGACATCAAGGACATGCTCAAGGAGAAGCTGGTGTCGCAGGACGACGAGCGCCGCGCCCAGGACGAGATCCAGAAACTGACCGACCGGTACATCGCCGAGATCGACCAGCTGCTGGCGGCAAAGGAAAAGGAAATTCTTCAGGTTTGAGCAGCGCTCCCCCAGGCCCCGCGTCCGCCTCGCTGCCGCGCCACGTGGCCATCGTCATGGATGGCAACGGCCGTTGGGCGCGAGCGCGCGGCGCGCTGCGTGCTGACGGCCACCGCGCCGGCGTCGAGCCGGTGCGCATGACGATCCAGGAATGCGTGCGGCACGAGATTGGCGCCCTGACGCTGTTTGCCTTCAGCAGCGAGAACTGGGGCCGGCCGCGCGATGAGGTCATGAGCCTGATGGCGCTGTTCGTGGAGTCGCTGGAGGCGGAGATCGGGGAACTGCACCAGCGCGGCGTGCGGGTGCGCTTCATCGGCGAGCGCGATGACCTGGACGCACGGCTGCTCGCCAGCATGGCCAGCTCCGAGCGCGTCACCGCCGCCAATACCCGGCTGTCGCTGCAGATCGCGCTCAGCTATGGCGGGCGCAGCGACATCGTCGGCGCCGCGCGTCGCCTGGCCGGGCAGGTGGAACGCCATCAGCTGGCGGCGGCCGCAGTCGATGAGCCCACCTTCGCCGCGGCACTGGCGCTCGGCGGCATCGTCGATCCGGACCTGTTCATCCGCACCGGTGGCGAGCAGCGCATCAGCAATTTCCTGCTGTGGAACCTGGCCTATACCGAGCTGTACTTTACCGAGGTGCTGTGGCCGGATTTCGACGTCGCAGCGTTTGCAGCGGCACTGCAGCACTTTGCCGCGAGGCAGCGGCGCTTCGGCCTGTCCGCCGAGCAGATCCAGGCCGGCGACGGCCAGTGGGATTAGGCCGCACGATGCTGCGCAACCGCGTACTGACAGCGCTGGTGCTGACCGCGGTGCTGGTGGTCGCGATCCTGTTCTCCCCGCCGGCCGTTACCGCGGCGATCCTGGGACTGATCCTGCTGGTCGGCGCCTGGGAGTGGTCGGCGTTCCTGGCGCTGGCGCCAGCGTGGCGGGCGCTGTACGTACTGGTGCTGGCGCTGCTGGCGCTGGCAGGCTGGCGCTACACGCTGGCGGGCGCGCAGTTCAGGCTGATGCTGGAACTGGGCATCGGCTGGTGGCTGGTCGCGCTGCTATGGATCATCTGTACGCCGCAACGGGTAACGCGCGCGGCGGCCGCGCTCGCCGGCGTGCTGGCGCTGCTGCCGACCTACATTGCGCTGCTGCGCATCGATGCCCAGTGGCCGCGCGGTGCGCAGTGGGCGCTGTTCATCCTGGCGCTGGCCTTCGCCGCCGACACCGGGGCTTTCTTTGCCGGCCGGCGCTTCGGGCGACTGCGGCTGGCGCCGCGCGTGTCGCCCAATAAGACATGGGAAGGCGTGATTGGCGGTATCCTGTTCGCGCTGCTGTTCGCGCTCGCGGGTGGCTGGTGGTTTAGGCTACAGCCATTGGAGTTCGTGCCGCTGTGCCTGGCCGCCGCGGGGTTTTCCGTGATCGGCGACCTGACCGAGAGCCTGCTCAAGCGCCACGTGCACCTGAAGGACAGCGGACGGCTGTTTCCGGGCCACGGCGGCGCGCTCGATCGCATCGACAGCGTCACCGCGGCGACGCCGGTGATGGCGCTGGGCCTGATCTGGCTGGGGGTGGGAAAGTGAACCGCATCGATACAGGTGGACAATGACTATTGGCGTCGCGGTTCTGGGCTCGACCGGCAGCGTCGGCTGCAGCACCCTCGAGGTGCTGGCACTCGATCGCGAGCGCTTCCGCGTCGCCGTGCTGGCGGCGCGCAGCAATGCGGAGCGGCTGCTGGCCCAGTGCCTGCGCTTTGCACCCGACTGGGCGGTACTGGAGTCGCCCGAGGCGGCGCAGGAGCTCGAGCAGCGGCTGCGTGGGGAAGGCAGCCGCACGCGCGTCGCGGCCGGTGCCGCCGCGATCGCCGAGCTGGCGGCCGACGGCGCGGTCGATTACGTGATGGCAGCAATCAGCGGTGCGGCCGGACTGTCCTCGACGCTGGCGGCTGCCGCGGCCGGCAAGCGGCTGATGCTGGCCAACAAGGAATCCGCCGTCATGGCCGGCGCGCTGCTGATGAGCGCGGTGCGCGCTGGCGGCGCGGAGCTGATTCCGATCGACAGCGAGCACAATGCGATTTTTCAGTGCCTGCCTGCAGGCGCGCGGCCCGGTGAGCGCGCCGCCGGCGTGCGGCGGCTGCTGCTGACCGCCTCGGGCGGCCCGTTCCTGAACTGGAGCGCCACGGCGGTTGCCGTGGCGACCCCGGCCCAGGCCTGCGCCCACCCGCGCTGGAGCATGGGGCGCAAGATCTCGGTGGATTCGGCCAGCCTGATGAACAAGGGGCTGGAGCTGATCGAGGCCAGCGTGCTGTTCGGCATGGGGGTGGAGCAGATCGACATCGTGGTGCACCCGCAGAGCATCGTGCACTCGCTGGTGGAGTACGTCGATGGCTCGGTGCTGGCGCAGTTGTCGGCGCCGGACATGCGCACGCCGATCGCGCAGGCACTGGCGTTCCCGCAGCGCATGCCGGCCGGTGTAGACTTTCTGGATCTGGTCCAGGCCGGGCGCCTGGACTTCCTGGCACCTGATCCTGAGCGCTTTCCCTGCCTGCGGCATGCTCGGGAGGCGGCCCGCCTGGGGGGCCTGCATTGTGCCAGCCTGAATGCCGCCGATGAGATCGCCGTCCAGGCGTTTCTCGACAAGCGATTGAACTTTGGTGATATTCCCGCGGTCATTGAATCAGTCATGGCGCGGGTTCAAGGGGGAGCGATGACGGGACTTGCGGAGGTGATGGCTGCTGATGGTGAGGCGCGCCGCCTGGCGTCCGAGGTCGTTGCGCGTCGCCCCGCGGCCATGAGCCTGGGCGTGGGCGCATGAGCCTGTCCGCCATACATCCGCTCGGCCTGCTGCTGACCGTGCTGGCGTTCGTGGTGGCCATCTGCCTGTTGGTCACGGTGCATGAATTCGGGCATTACTGGGTCGCGCGCCGGCTTGGGTTCAAGGTGCTGCGGTTCTCCGTCGGCTTTGGCAGGGCGCTATGGAGTCGCGTGGGCGGCGCCGATCGCACCGAGTATGTGATCGCTGCGATACCGCTGGGCGGCTACGTCAAGATGCTCGACGAGCGCGAAGGTCCGGTCGCCCCCGAGGAGCTGGCGCGCTCGTTCACCCGCCGTCCGCACTGGCAGCGCATCGTGGTGCTGCTGGCGGGACCGGCGTTCAACATCATGTTCGCGGTGCTGCTGCTGACCGGTATGTTCCTGGTATCGGGTATCACGCTGGTGCGGCCGCTGCTGGGCAATATCGATCCCGACAGCATCGCCGGTCGCGCCGGACTTGCAGCCTCCGATGAAGTCACCGCCATCAACGGCCAGCCGGTGAACTCGCAGCGCGACGTCGTGCTCGACCTGCTCGATGCGGTCAGCACCAGCGCACCGATCACGCTGTCGCTACGCCGCCCCGATGGCGCCGAGCGCGCGGCCACGCTCAACCTGCCCGATGCCGCCGAACGGCTGCGGCTCACGGAACCGGCCGCGCTGATCAGCGGCCTTGGACTGCGCTTCTACGAGCCGCCGGTGCCGGCGGTGCTGGGCGCGGTGGAAGCGGGCGGACCGGCAGCCAGCGCCGGACTTGCCGCCGGCGACCAGATCCTGAGCGTCAACGGCGAGCCGGTGCATGATTTTCGCGAACTGCAGACCCGGGTGCAGGCCCATCCTGGCGAGAGCGTGCTGATCCGTTTCCGTCGCGGCCAGCTCGAGAGCGGGGTGCGCGTGCCGACCCAGGCGGAAATGGTCAAGGGCAAGAGCGTCGGCCGCATTCGCGTCAGCCCGCAGCCCACGCCGATGCCGGAGAGCATGCTGCGGCATACCAGCCTGTCGCTGCCGGCGGCGTTTGTTCGTGCCAACGTCGAAGCCTGGGACATGACGGCGCTGCAGGGGCGCTTGTTCTGGCGCATGCTGATCGGCCAGGTGTCGATCAAGAACCTGAGCGGCCCGCTGAGCATTGCCGAGTACGCGGGCGATTCCGCCGCGCTTGGCGTCTCATCGTTCCTGAGTTTCCTGGTGATTGTCAGCCTGGCGCTCGGATTCATGAACCTGCTGCCGATCCCCATCCTCGACGGCGGCCAGATCGTGTTCCAGGCCATCGAGTGGCTCAAGGGCAGCCCGCTGTCCGAGCGTTTCCAGACCATCAGCCAGCAGCTGGGCGTGGCGCTGCTGGTGCTGCTGATGGGCGTTGCGCTGTTCAACGACCTGACGCGACAGCTCGGTTGAAACATCCTTGACCAGCCGCACACGGCGCGCGAACGGGCGCGTACTGCTGGCCGCGCCCGCATGGGTGGCCACTGTCGCATCGGTCGCCGCAACGATGCTCGCGCCGCGGCTGCTGCGCGCGCAGCAGCTGCTGATGCAGCCACCAAACCCGCTGCAGGGTGACACCCAGCAGCCGCTCACCCCGCAGCCTGCCCCCGGCGACTTCGTGGTGCGCGACATCCATATCGACGGGCTGCAACGCATATCCGAAGGCACGGTTTTCAATTACCTGCCGGTGAACATCGGTGATCGCCTGACCCCGGCACGCGAGCGCGAGGCGCTGCGCGCGCTGTATGCCACCGGATTCTTTCGCGATGTCGAGCTGCGGCGCGACGGCGATACGCTGATCGTCGCAGTGGCCGAGCGCCCATCGCTCGAGAGCATCGACATCAAGGGCAACAAGGACATAAAGACCGAGGACCTGCAGAAGTCGCTGCGCAACGTCGGACTGGCGGCGGGCAAGACCTTCGATCGCTCGACGCTCGATGAAGTCACGCAATACCTGACTGACCAGTACTACAGCCGCGGCAAGTACGCGGTGCAGATCGACACCAAGGTCGAGGACCTGCCGGACAACCGGGTGCGGGTCAATATCGACATCAAGGAGGGCAGCCGCGCCAAGATCCGCCAGATCAACATCGTCGGCAACACCACGTTCAAGGAAAAGGACATCCTGGAGACGCTGCAGCTGACGACCCCGAACCTGACCTCCTGGTACAAGGAGAGCGATCGCTACTCGCGCGAGTCGCTGCAGGGCGACCTGGAGAAGATAACCGCCTGGTACCAGGACCGCGGCTATGCCAATTTCCACATCGACTCGGTGCAGGTGGCGGTGGCGCCGGACAAGAGCGATATTTTCATCACGGTGAACATCACTGAGGGCCGGGTCTACCGGCTGGGCGAGATCAAGGTCGCCGGCAACACCATCGTGCCGGAAGCGCAGCTGCAGAACCTGCTGGTGGTGCATAGCGGCCAGATCTATTCGCAGCGCGCCATCAGCCGGACCCAGGAGCTGATCAAGAACCGCCTGGGTGCGGAAGGCTTCTACTTCGCCAAGGTGGAGCCGGTGCCCACCACCGACGAGCAGAAGAAGATCGTCGATCTCACGCTGTTCGTCGATCCGGGCAGCCGGGTGTACGTGCGCCACATCAACTTCACCGGCACCACGCGCAGCAACGATGAAACCCTGCGGCGCGAACTGCGTCAGCTGGAGGGCTCCTGGCTGTCGAACGTGGCGCTGGAGCGCTCCAAGCAGCGCCTGCAGCGCGATCCCTTTGTCGAGAGCGTCGAGATGTCCACCGAGCCGGTGCCGGGCGTGCCCGACCTGGTGGACGTGAACTTCGCGGTCAAGGAGCGGCCGAGCGCGACGGTCGGCGGCGGCATCGGCTACTCGGCGTCGCAGAAGTTCGTGCTCAATGGCAATTTCAGCGACAGCGATTTCTTCGGCGGCGGCGACTACGTGGCGCTGAACGTGGATGCCGGGCGCTACAACAAGATCTACAGCTTCAGCCAGACCGATCCGTACCGCACCGTGGACAACCTGTCGCGCACCCTCTCGCTCAGCTACCGCGACTCGACCCAGTTCACCTCCGAGACCTCGGCATTCGGCTCGAAGAACCTGGCGCTCGGACTCACCTACGGGTACCCGATCACCGAATACCAGGGCGTCAGCGCCGGCGTGTCGCTGCAGCACAATGACCTGCTCACCTACAACAGCAGCAGCGCGCAGCAGGCGGTACGCTGGGTGGAGCAGAACGGCCACGCCTACCAGAGCCAGGCGACATCCACGTTCATCCAGCCCGACGGCTCGACCACCTCGTACTCCACCACGCTGCTCGGCACCCGCTACGACACCGTCGAGTTGACGGCCGGCTGGCAATACGATTCGCGCAACCGCGCGCTGTTCGCCGACCGCGGCGTACGCAATGCGCTGTCATTCAGCATCGTGCCGCCGGGCAGCGACGTGCGCTATTTCCTGACCAGCTATGAGTTCTCCGGCTTCCTGCCGCTGTGGCACCGCTGGGTGCTGACCGAGGCTATCCAGATTGCCTACGGGCACCCGTTCGGCGGCACCACGGGCATGCCGCCATACAAGCGCTTCTACGCCGGCGGCCCCGACACGGTGCGCGGCTATACCGAGGACACGCTCGGCCCGGTGGACACCAACGGCAACCCCTACGGCGGCAACCTGCTGACCGTGTCGCGCACCGAACTGATCGTGCCGCTACCGGAGAAGTGGCAGACCAGCGCCCGCGGCAGCCTGTTCTTCGACATGGGCAACGTATTCTCGACCGATGGGACGACTTATGTCGGCGAGGACCTTGCGACCCCGGTCACCTACAAATTCAGTTATCATGACCTGAAGCAGGGCACCGGTGTTGCGGTGCAATGGCTCGCGCCGTCGCTGGGTATTTTCCGATTCAGCTACGGTATCGCGCTCAATCCGGCCCGTAGCGATGGAATTCATTTTGCTGACCGCACCGAGGGCTTCCAGTTCTCGATCGGGCAGTCCTTTTAGATGCGTGTGCATTAAGTTTAGGAGCAGGCATGAGATTTCGGCGGTGGGCAGTAGCAATTGCCGGGGCGAGCGTGCTGGTGGGCGCGGTGTCGCCGGCGTGGGCGGATCTGAAGATCGGCGTGGTCAATTACGCCAAGCTGATGCAGGAGTCGCCCCAGGCCAAGGCGGCGCAGGATGCGCTGCGCGGCGAGTTTGCCGGCAAGCAGAAGGAACTGCAGACCCAGCAACAGAGCCTGAAGGGCAAGGAAGAAGCGCTGCAGCGCGATTCGGCGACCATGTCGGCCGATCAGCGCACCGCTGCCGAGCGCGACCTGCGCGACGGCAATCGCGAGCTGCAACTCAAGGTGCAGCAATACCAGGATGACTTCAACGCCCGGCAGAACGAAGAGTTGTCGAAACTGCAGAAGACCCTGGTGGAGGAAGTGCAGAACTTCGCACAGGGGCAGAAATTCGACCTGGTGCTGGCGGACGGCGTGATCTTCGCGTCCCCGGTGCTCGATGTCACCCCGCAGGTGCTGTCGGCCCTGCAGGCACGCGGCGTGCGCACCCCGGCACCGGCCAGCGCCGCGCCGGCCCCCAAGGCCAGCACTCCGGCTACGGCGCCGAAGGGCAATTCGACCCCGAAATAGCCGCTTTCGGGCGCGGCACAGCGCAAGATCACGCTCCAGATCATGGGCATTGCACTGGGCCAGCTGGCGGTACGATATGGCTGCGAGCTGTCCGGCGACCCGGATGTCAGCGTCGACCACGTCGCGCCGCTGCACTCTGCAGGCCCCGGCGCGCTGAGTTTTCTCGCCAATCCAAGGCTCGCCCCGCAGCTCGCCGCCACCCGCGCGGCGGCGGTGGTGCTCGAGCCGCGCTCAGCTGCGGCCTGCCCGGTCGCGGCACTGATCACCTCCAGTCCGCATGCGCTGTTTGCGCGCATCGCGAGCGAACTGCATCCATTGCCGCCACTGCAGCCGGGCATCCACCCGAGTGCCATTGTCGATGCCGGCACGCAGATAGATCCCAGCTGCCAGGTCGGCCCGTTTGCGGTGATCGCGGCCGGCGTGGAGCTCGGGCCGCGCTGCCTGGTCGGTCCGTCGTGCGTGATTGCGACCGGCGTGCGCGTCGGCCCCGACAGCCGGCTGCTCAGCCGCGTCACGCTCGAGCATGGCGTGGTGCTCGGGGCGCGGGCGCTGGTGCACTCCGGGGCGGTGATCGGCGCCGACGGCTTCGGCCTGGCACAGGAGCGCGGCCGCTGGCTCAAGGTGCCGCAGGTCGGCGGCGTGCGCATTGGCGATGATGTCGAGATCGGAGCCAACACCACCATCGATCGCGGAGCGATGGAGGACACCGTCATCAGCGACGGCGTCAAGCTCGATAACCAGATCCAGGTCGGTCACAACGTATTCATCGGCAGGCACACGGCGATCGCCGCCTGTACCGGCATTTCCGGCAGCGTACGCATCGGCGAGCGCTGCATGATCGCCGGCGGCTGCGGCCTGGCCGGGCACCTGGAGATCTGCGACGACGTGGTGCTGACCGGCATGTCGATGGTGGCGCATTCGGTCACCAGGCCGGGCGTCTACACCAGCGTGATCCCGGTAGAGCCGATCCGCTACTGGTGGCGCGTATGGACTACGCTCAAGATGCTCGCGGCGCGCGAGCGCACCGGCCGCGCACGGCAGCCGCACCGTGAACCGCTGCCAGACCAACCGCTGCCACAGGCACCGCTGCCACAGGAATCGCAGGATGAATGAGCCGACCGCACTCGATATCAATGGCGTGATGACCTATCTGCCGCACCGCTACCCGTTCCTGCTGGTGGACCGGGTGCTCGAGTTCGTGCCGGGCAAGAGCATTCGCGCGCTCAAGAACGTCACCTACAACGAACCATACTTCACCGGCCATTTCCCTCACCGTCCGCTGATGCCGGGCGTGATCATCCTGGAGGCGCTGGCCCAGGCCTCGGGCCTGCTGGCGTTCCTGACCGCCAACGTGATACCGGATGAGAACACGCGCTTCTATTTCGTCGGCATCGACAAGGCGCGCTTTCGCAAGCCGGTGGAACCTGGCGACCAGCTGATCCTGGTGGTCGACCTGGAGCGCAACTTCAAGGGCATCTACCGCTTCGCCACGCGCGCCGAGGTTGGTGGCGAGGAGGTCGCCCACGCCCAGATCATGATTGCGCCGGACCTGCAGAGCGTGCCGGCGACGTCGGCGCCAGCCACGTCGGCGCCAGCCACGCCAGCGCCGGCCACGCCAGCGCCGGCCACGCCAGCGCCGGCGGACCTGCCGTGATCGATGCGCGCGCGGTAGTCACGGCCAGCGCGCAGGTGGCGGCCGATGCCGAGATCGGCCCGTACGCGGTGATCGGCCCGGACGTTGTCATCGGGCCGCGAACCTGGGTCGGCCCGCATGCGCTGATCGTCGGTCACACCACGATCGGCGCCGACAACAAGATCTTCCAGTTCGCCTCGATCGGTGAGGTGCCGCAGGACAAGAAGTACGCCGGCGAACCGACGCGGCTGGTGGTCGGCGATCGCAACGTCATTCGCGAGTACTGCACCATCAGTCGCGGCACCATGCTCGACCAGGGCGTCACCCGTATCGGCAGCGATAACCTGTTCATGGCGTACACGCACGTGGCGCACGACTGCGTGATCGGCGACAACGTGATCATGGTGAACCTGGCGATGATCGCCGGTCACGTGCAGATCGGGGACTGGGCGATCCTGAGCGGCTACTGCGCTGTGCACCAGCACTGCAAGATCGGCGCGCACGCATTCCTGGCCAACAACTGCGGTGTCACGCGCGACGTGCCGCCGTACGTGATGGCGGTGGGCAATCCGGCGGTGCCGCACTCCATCAACAGCGAAGGCCTCAAGCGCCGCGGGTTCTCTGCCGACCAGATACGCAACCTGCGCAATGCCTATCGGATCCTGTACCGCAGCGACCTGCCGCTGGCGGCGGCGGTCGAGCAGCTGTCGGCGCTGGTCGACGCGCAGCCCGAGCTGCGCGTGTTGCTGGACTTCATCCGCACCTCGGAACGCAGCCTGATCCGCTGAGCGGCAACGGCAGATGACTACGCTGCGGATCGCGATCGTTGCCGGCGAGACTTCCGGCGATGCGCTCGGCGGCGCGCTGATTGGCGCGCTGGTCGGTGCCTTGCGCGAGCGCGGTGCAGCGGTCGAATTCCTTGGAGTGGCGGGACCGGCCATGCGCGCCGCCGGCTGCCAGCCGCTGGCAGATGCGCATGAGCTGGCGGTGATGGGGCTGATAGAGCCGCTGCGCCACCTGCCGCGGTTGCTGCGCCTGCGCTCGATGCTGATCGAGCGCATCAGCGCCTGGAAACCCGCGATTTTCATCGGCATCGATGCCCCGGCGTTCAACCTGGGCCTGGCCGAGCGCTTCAAGGCGCGCGGCATCGCCACCGTGCAGTACGTGAGTCCACAGGTCTGGGCTTGGCGGCCCGGAAGGGTACGCCGCATCGCACGCTGCTGCGACCTGGTCATGTGCCTGCTGCCATTCGAGCCGGCGTTCTATCGCCATCACGCGGTGCGCGCGGAATTCGTCGGCCACCCGCTGGCCGACCAGATTCCCCTGCAGCCGGATCGTGCCGCGGCGCGTGCAGCCTTGGGCGTGCAAGCTGCGCTGCCTCTGATCGCGCTGCTGCCGGGCAGCCGGCTGGGCGAGATGCAGCGCCTGGCGCCGGTGTTCCTGGCCACCGCGATCGAGCTGGCGCGCCGCCGCCCGGCGCTGCAGTGGGTCGCGCCGATGGCCAACGCCGCGGTGCGGGCCGAGTTCGTCCGGGTGCTGCAGGCGACGCCTGGCGCCGCGCAACTGAACCTCAGGATTCTCGACGGGCAGGCGCGGCTTGGCCTCACCGCCGCCGACGCCGCGCTGGTGACCTCCGGCACCGCGACACTGGAGGCGCTGCTGTGTCGCTGTCCGATGGTGGTAGCCTACCGCGTCGGCGCGCTCACGGCGCTGCTGCTGCGCACGCTGAAGCTGGTGCGGCTGGCGTACTTCTCGCTGCCCAACCTGCTGGCGGGTGCGGCACTGGTGCCGGAATTCTTCCAGCAGGCGGTGACCAGCGCCAACCTCGCCGGCGCGCTCGAGCGCGCGCTGGACGATGCAGCCTATCGGGAGTATTTACAGCGCGAGTTTCTGCAGGTACACCAGTCCCTGCGAGCCGGCGGAGCGGCCAGCGCCGCCCAGTCGGTACTGCGGCTGCTGCGCGACCAGGGTTTGGACCAGGGCTTGGAGCTGGAGGGGTTGTCGCGTTGAGGGAGCTGATCGCAGGGGTGGATGAGGCCGGACGCGGGCCGCTGGCCGGCCCGGTGGTGGCGGCAGCGGTGATCCTTGACCCTGCGCGACCGATACGCGGCCTGCGCGATTCCAAGCAGCTCGCCCCCGAGCGGCGCTGCGTGCTGGCGCAGCGAATCCGTGAGCGCGCGCTGGCCTGGGCCGTAGCCGAGGCCGATCACGAGGAAATCGACCTGCTCAACATCCTGCAGGCCACGCTACTGGCGATGAAGCGCGCGCTCGTCGGCCTCTCGCTGCGGCCATCCATGATCATGATCGACGGAAATTGTTCGCCCTACCTGTTTGACTGCTTTGCCGGTTGCCAGGTGCGCACCGTGGTGGGCGGTGATGCGATCCTGCCGAGCATCAGCGCGGCATCGATCATTGCCAAGACCCATCGCGATGCACTGATGGTGGGTATGTGCGTGCGCTATCCAGGCTACGGCATGTCGCAGCATTTCGGCTATGGCACTCCGCAGCACCTGCAGGCGATGGTACGGCTGGGTCCCAGCCCGATCCATCGCCGCAGCTTCAATCCGCTGCGCGGCTGGCTGAGCGAGCCGGCGCGCTAGCCGCGGATTGCCCGATGCAGCCGAGTTTCGTGCACCTGCGCCTGCACACCGAGTACTCGCTGATCGACAGCGTGGTGCGGGTCCCGGAACTGATCGACGCGGTTCGGGCCAAGGGCATGCCGGCGGTGGCGCTGACCGACCAGTGCAACCTGTTTGCGATGCTCAAGTTCTATCGCGCCGCGCTCGAGCGCGGCGTGCAACCCATCATCGGGGTCGACTTGCTGCTGCGCGCAGCGGACGACAAGCTCGGGCCATCGCGCCTGACGCTGCTGTGCCAGAACCTGCGCGGCTACCAGAACCTGGCGCGGCTGGTCAGCCGCGCGTACCTCGAGGGCCAGACTGCCGCGGGCTTGCCGCTGATCGATCGCGCCTGGCTCGACCACGGCAGCGCCGCCGGCCTGATTGCGCTGTCGGGCGCTGCTGAAGGCGATCTCGGCCGCGCGCTGCTGCGCGAGCGCGAGTCGCAGGCCGACGAGCTACTGGCGTCGTGGCTGGCGCTGTTCGGCGACCGCTTCTACATCGAACTGCAGCGGCTGGGCAAACCCGATGAGCGCGCCTACCTGGCCGCGGCGCTCAGGCTCGCGGCGCGCCACGGCGTGCCGGCGGTCGCCACCAACGACGTGCGTTTTCTCAAGGCCGATGACTTCGAGTCGCACGAGGCGCGGGTGTGCATTCGCGACGGCACTTTGCTGGCGGATGCAAAGCGCACGCGCCGCTACACGCCGCAGCAATACCTGCGCAGCCCGGCGGAGATGTGCGCGCTGTTCGCCGATCTGCCCGAGGCGCTGGCCAACACGGTGCAGATCGCGCGCCGCTGCAGCCTGCAGCTCACGCTCGACCAGCCGCGATTGCCGGACTACCCGGTGCCCGAGGGCAGCACGCCGCACCAGTTCCTCGCCTCCGAGGCGGGACTTGGACTTGCCAGCCGGTTGCAGGCGACGGCCATCGAGGGCGAGCAGGCCGAGCGCTACCGTGCGCGGCTCGCGGCCGAACTCGAGGTGATCTGCCCGATGGGCTTTGCCGGCTATTTCCTGATCGTTGCGGATTTCATCCGCTGGGCGCGCGACAACGGCGTGCCGGTCGGGCCCGGCCGCGGTTCGGGCGCCGGCTCGCTGGTGGCCTACGCGCTGCGCATCACCGACATCGATCCACTGCGCTACGACCTGCTGTTCGAACGTTTCCTCAATCCCGAGCGGGTATCGATGCCGGATTTCGACGTCGACTTCTGCATGGAGGGACGCGATCGCGTGATCGATTACGTGGCCGCCAAGTACGGCCAGGAGCGCGTGTCGCAGATCATCACCTACGGCAGCCTTGCGGCCAAGGCGGTGGTGCGCGACGTCGGCCGTGTGCTCGGCCACCCGTACGGCTTCGTCGACCGCATCGCCAAGCTGATCCCGTTCGAACTCGGCATCACGCTCGCCGATGCAATAGCCAAGGAGGCGGAGCTCAAGCGGCTCTACCAGCAGGACGAGGAAGTGCACAACCTGCTGGAGCTGGCGCAGTCGCTCGAGGGGCTGACGCGCAATGCCGGCAAGCACGCCGGCGGCGTGGTGATCGCCCCTTCGGTGCTGACCGACTTCACGCCGCTGTACTGCGAGCCCGGCCGCACCGGCGTGATCACCCAGTTCGACAAGGACGACGTCGAGGCCGCCGGGCTGGTCAAGTTCGACTTCCTGGGCCTGCGCACGCTGACGGTGCTCGACTGGGCGGTCGCCACCATCAACACCGAACGCACGCGTCGCGACCAGCCGCCACTCGAGCTCGGCGCGCTGCCGATGGAGGATGCGCCGACCTACGCACTGCTCAAGTCCTGCCGCACCACCGCGGTGTTCCAGCTGGAATCGCGCGGCATGAAGGACCTGATCCGGCGGCTGCAGCCCGATCGCTTCGAGGACATCGTGGCACTGGTGGCACTGTTTCGCCCCGGGCCGTTGCAGTCGGGCATGGTCGAGGACTTCATCAACCGCAAGCACGGCAGGAACCAGGCGGCCATCGACTACCTGCACCCGCAGCTGCAGCCGGTGCTGGCCGCCACCTACGGTGTGATCCTCTACCAGGAACAGGTGATGCAGATTGCCCAGGTGCTGGCCGGCTACACGCTCGGTGGCGCCGACCTGCTGCGTCGGGCGATGGGCAAGAAAAAGGCCGAGGAGATGGCCAAGCAGCGCTCGGTGTTCGTCGACGGCGCCTGCGCGCGCGGCGTGGACGCGCGCCTGGCGGCGCATATCTTCGACCTGATGGAGAAGTTCGCCGGCTACGGCTTCAACAAGTCGCACTCGGCCGCGTATGCGCTGCTGTCCTACCAGACCGCCTACCTGAAGGCGCACTATCCGGCTGCATTCATGGCCGCGGTACTGTCGGCCGACATGGATCGCACCGACAAGATCGTCACGCTCATCGATGACTGCGCCCAGATCGACCTGACCGTGCTGCCGCCGGACATCAACAGCTCAAGCTACCGCTTCGCGGTCGCCGATGAGCGCACCATCCGCTACGGCCTGGGCGCCATCAAGGGCGTCGGCCGCTCGGCGGTCGAGGCGATCGTCGAGGAGCGCGCGCGCCACGGTCCGTATCAAAGCCTGGTCGACCTGTGCCGGCGCATCGATCTGTCGCGCCTCAGCCGGCGCGTGTTCGAGGCGCTGATCCGTTGCGGCAGCCTCGATGGCCTGGGCTGCAATCGCGCCACGCTGATGGCCAATCTCGAGCAGGCGATGCAGGCCAGTGAGCAGAGCGCGCGCAGCCGCGCGGCCGGACAGGTGGATTTCTTCGGCTCGAGCGCGTTGTCCGCGGCATCGGCGGCGCTGACGCTCAAGCCGGTGGCGGAGTGGAGCGCCTCACAGCGCCTGGCAGGGGAGCGCGAGACGCTCGGCCTGTTCCTGACCGGGCACCCGATCGCCCCTTATGAGCAGGACCTGCGCCACTTCGCCTCCGGCCGCATCGCCGACTTCGCCAGCGAGCGGCCTCCGGCGCCTGTCGACGGCGCGCGCCCTTTCCTCGAGGCGCGCAGCGTGACGCTCGCCGGCCTGATCGTCGAGATACGCCGGCGCGGACCGCGCGTCAGCTTCATGCTCGACGATCGCAGCGGCCGCATGGAAGTCACGATGTTCGAGGAGGTCTATCAGCGCCATCGCGAGCTGATCGGCAAGGACACGCTGGTGCAGGTCGAGGGCACGCTGCGCTTCGACGAGTTCAGCGATGCCTGGCGGCTGGGGGCGCGAGCGTTGCAGTCGCTCGATGCAGTGCGCGAGCGCCTCGCGCGCCGCCTGCTGATCACCTGGCCGGAGGTCGCCGACGCCCCGCAGCGGCTGGCGCGGCTGGAGGCGCTGCTGCGCGAGTCGCGCGACGGGCAGTGCGGCGTGCTGCTGCGCTACCGTGGCAGCGAGGCCAGCGGCACGCTGAGCTTCGGCGAGGACTGGAAGGTACGCCCGTCGCGCGAGCTGCTGGAGCGGCTCGAACACCTGCTCGGCAGTGCAGCGGTGCGGCTGAGCTACAGCCCCGAGGCGCAGTCCGGCTCGGCCGCGGCGGCCAACTAGAGGCGCCGGGCTTCAGGCGCCAGGCTTCAGGCGCCAGGCTTCAGGCGCCAGGCACGCTTCGGTTGCCAGGCTTCGCGCGCCTTGCGCTGGCCGGTCGGAAACCCGTACCCTTCCTCCCCCGCAGGAACGCATAAGAGTCGCCCCCGGATGGCCGTCAGTTTCCTCGATTTTGAACAGCCAATCGCCGAACTTGAGGCCAAGATCGAGGAGCTTGGTCACATCACCGTCGACGACAAGGTCAACATCGAGGATGAGATTGCGAAGCTGCGCGCCAAGAGCCGCGCGCTGACACGCTCGATCTTCTCCAACCTGACGCCGTGGCAGATCACGCAACTCGCGCGCCATCCGCAGCGCCCCTATACCCTGGACTATATCGCGGCGATCTTCACCGATTTTCACGAGCTGCACGGCGATCGCATGTATGCCGACGACACCGCGATCGTCGGCGGAATGGCGCGACTGGACGGCGTCCCGGTGATGGTGATCGGACACCAGAAGGGTCGCGACACCAAGGAGCGCGTGCGGCGCAACTATGGCATGCCCAAGCCGGAGGGCTATCGCAAGGCATTGCGGCTCATGAAACTGGCCGAACGCTTCGGGCTGCCATTGATCACGCTGATCGACACGCCGGGCGCCTATCCGGGAGTGGGTTCGGAGGAGCGCGGCCAGAGCGAGGCAATCGCGCGCAACCTGTTCGAGATGTCGATGCTGCGGGTGCCGATCGTCACCGTGGTGATCGGCGAAGGCGGTTCGGGCGGCGCGCTTGCGATCGGCGTGTGCGACCGGCTGCTGATGCTGCAATTCAGCACCTACTCGGTGATCTCGCCGGAAGGCTGCGCATCGATCCTGTGGAAGAGCGCTGACAAGAAAGAGGTCGCTGCGGACGCCCTGAACCTGACCGCCGCGCGCCTGCGCGACCTGGAACTGGTCGATGAAGTGTTGCCGGAGCCCCTCGGCGGGGCGCATCGCGATGCGACCATGATGAGCAACGCGCTGCGCCAGGGGATCAGCGCTCATCTGGGACAGCTGCAGGCGCTGAGCCTGGACGAACTGGTGGAACAGCGCGCCCGGCGCATCGCATCATTCGGGGTGTACCTCGAGAACCAGCCGTGAACGACGCGCGCGCGCAGGCGGAGGCGCCGGCGCGTTTTGATGCGGCCTGGCTGCGCGCCAGGCTCAGGTCGATGCTCGGCGTGCTGCGCGGCCGGCGGCTGTGCCTCGCCTATTCGGGTGGGCTGGATTCCGCTGTGCTGCTGGTGGCGCTGGCGCGGCTGCGATCGCGCGAGCGCTTCACGCTGCGCGCACTGCATGTCGATCATCGGCTGCAGCCGCAGTCCGGGCGCTGGGCGCGCGCGGCGCGGCTCTCGGCGCGGCGCTGGCAGGTGCCGTGCCGCGTGATCGAGCTCAGCGTCGAGCAGCGCCGCGGGCAATCGCTGGAGGCGGCGGCGCGTGCCGCGCGCTATCAGGCGCTGGCCGCGCAGCTGGCGCCGGATGAGCTGCTGCTGACCGCACATCACCAGGAGGACCAGCTCGAGACCGTGCTGCTGGCGCTGCTGCGCGGCAGCGGTGTCAGCGGCCTGGCCGCGATGAGCGCCTGCTCGTCGATCCCTGCCAGCTCACCGATGCCTGCCATCTCGTCCCCGGCCGGGGTATGCCTGCTGCGGCCGCTGCTGCCGGTCAGCCGCAGGCAACTGGAACACTACGCGCGCGCGCAGCGCATCGACTGGAGCGAGGATCCGAGCAACGCCGATCAGCGCTTCGACCGCAATTACCTGCGCCACGCGGTGCTGCCGGCGATCCGCGAGCGTTGGCCGGCAGCGGCCGCGACCGCCAGCCGCAGCGCCGGGCACCTGGCCGAGGCACGCACGCTGCTCGAGCAGCAGGCGCGCGAGAGCCTGCTGCCGGCACGCGATGGCGCGGCATTGTTGGTGAGCGCGCTGCGGCGGCTGGGTCCACCGCAGCGCCGCAACGCGTTGCGGCTATGGATCGCCGAACGCGGCCTGGTGCAGCCCGATCATCGACGCTTGCGCGAGATCTGCGGTCCGATGCTCGCGGCGCGCCAGGATGCATTGCCGCGAGTCAGCTGGCGCGGCGGCGAGCTGCGCCGCCATGCTGACCGCCTGTTCGCCGCCGGCACGTCCACCGCTGATAGCGAGCCGCTCACCTCGACCGGCGCGACCGGCGCGACCGCCGTCACCGGCGCCACTGACGCGACTGCGATCCAGCGATGGGACTGGCGCGCGCGTCCGTGGTTGCCGCTGGCCGGCGGCGGCGCACTCGGTTTGCTGCCGGACCGCCATGGCGATGTGCGCCTGGCGGCATTGCCGCGCGTGCTGCGGGTGCGACAGCGCCACGGCGGCGAGCGGCTGCGCGCTGCGCATGGACGCATGGCGCTCAAGGACCTGCTGCATGAGCAGGCGCTGGCGCCGTGGGAGCGCGCCGCGGTGCCACTGGTCGTGCACGCCGGTCGCATCATCGCGGTGGCGGACCTGTGGCTCGATCGGGCCTATTTCAGCCACGGGGCAGCTGCCCCCGAAGCAGGCCCGGAAGCAACTCCCGAATCGACCGAGGGGCGTGGCCGCTTCCGCTGGCGACGCAGCGCGTGATTTGCTAACCTGAACTCCCGTCGTCACAGGCTCTTCTTCAGGCGGCGGATTCCTCGATGACCCGATTCATTTTCGTCACCGGCGGCGTGGTTTCCTCATTGGGGAAGGGCATCGCCGCCGCCTCGCTGGGCGCCATCCTCGAGGCGCGCGGGCTGAAGATCGCGATGGTCAAGCTCGACCCGTATATCAACGTCGATCCAGGGACCATGAGCCCGTTCCAGCACGGCGAGGTGTTTGTCACCGCCGATGGCACCGAGACCGACCTGGATCTTGGCCACTACGAGCGCTTCGTGCGCACCATCACCGGCCGTAACAGCAACTTCACCACCGGCCGTATCTACGAGCGCGTGATCGCCAAGGAGCGCCGCGGCGACTACCTGGGCGCCACGGTGCAGGTGATCCCGCACATCACCGATGAGATCAAGCGCAGCATCATGCTGGGGGCCGGCGATGCCGACGTCTGCATGGTGGAGATCGGCGGCACGGTCGGCGACATCGAATCGCTGCCGTTCCTCGAGGCGATCCGCCAGCTCGGCGTCGAGCTCGGCCGCAACCAGGCGCTGTACATGCACCTGACGCTGGTACCGGTGGTCGGCGGCTCGGGTGAGATCAAGACCAAGCCGACGCAGCATTCGGTCAAGGAGCTGCGCTCGATCGGCATCCAGCCCGATGTGCTGCTGTGCCGCTGCCGCGAGACGCTGCCGGATGAACAGCGGCGCAAGATCGCGCTGTTCACCAATGTCGAGGAGCGCGCGGTGATCTCCGCGGTAGACTCCGATGACATCTACCGCATACCGCTGCTGCTGCACGAGCAGGCGCTGGATGACATCGTGGTGGACAAGCTGCGCTTCGAGGTGCCGCCGGCGGACCTTGCCGCCTGGCGCCAGGTCGCCAACGCCAAGGTCAACCCGGACGGGCAGATCGACATCGCGATGGTCGGCAAGTACGTGCAGATCCGCGATTCCTATATCTCGCTGAATGAGGCGCTGATGCACGGCGGCCTCAAGACCCGCACCCGCGTCAAGGTGCACTACATCGAATCCACCGACATCGAGAAGGAGGGCGTCGGCTGCCTGGCGGGCATGGATGCGGTGCTGGTGCCGGGCGGTTTTGGCGAGCGCGGCATCGAGGGCAAGATCCAGGCGGTGCGCTATGCGCGTGAGCACGGCGTTCCCTACCTCGGCATCTGCCTGGGCATGCAGCTGGCGATCATCGAGTACGGCCGCCACGTGCTGCAGTTCGCGGACGCTCACAGCACCGAGTTCAACCGCGCCTCCTCGCACCCGGTGATCGCGCTGATCACGGAATGGCAGGACCGCAGCCACGGCATGCAGCAGCGCGACGAGGACTCGCAGCTCGGCGGCACCATGCGCCTGGGAGCGCAGGAGGTGGTGCTGCAGGCTGGCTCGCAGGCGCGCGAGCTGTATGGCCGCGAGCTGATCGCCGAACGCCATCGGCACCGCTTTGAGTTCAACAACAACTTCCTCGACGCCTACAAGCGCGCCGGCATGAGATTCTCAGGCTTCTCGCGCGACGGCCTGGTCGAGATCATCGAACTGCCAGCGCATCCCTGGTTCGTCGCCACGCAGTTCCACCCGGAGTTCACCTCCACGCCACGCGACGGGCATCCGCTGTTTACCGGCTTCGTGCGGGCGGCGCGTGCCTATCGGGGCTCGCAGCTGCCGGCCGCGGCCGGCGCATGAAGCTGGCGGGATACGAGGTTGGGATCGACTGCCCGCTGTTCCTGATTGCAGGTCCGTGCGTAATCGAATCCGAAGCGCTGGTGCAGGAAGTGGCCGGTACCCTCAAGCAGATCACCGCAGCGCTCGGGATGCCGCTGATCTTCAAGGCGTCGTTCGACAAGGCCAACCGCTCGTCGGGCGGCAGCTTTCGCGGACCGGGGCTGGCGTCAGGACTCAAGGCGCTGCAGTCGGTGCAGAAGCTGTTCCAGCTGCCGGTACTCACCGACGTGCACGAAGACACGCCGATCGAGGAAGTCGCCGCGGTGGTCGACGTGCTGCAGACGCCGGCTTTCCTGTGCCGGCAGACCAATTTCATCCTGCGGGTGGCGGCCGCGGGGCGCCCGGTGAATATCAAGAAGGGGCAGTTTCTCTCGCCCTGGGAAATGCAGAACGTGGTGGACAAGGCGCGCTCGACCGGTAACCGCCAGATCATGGTGTGCGAGCGCGGTTTCAGCTTCGGCTACAACAACCTGGTGGCCGACATGCGCTCACTGTCGACGATGCGCGCCACCGGCTGCCCGGTGGTGTTCGACGCGACCCATTCGGTGCAGCTGCCCGGCGCGCAGGGTGGCTCCTCAGGCGGCCAGCGCGAATATATTCCGGTGCTGGCGCGCGCGGCAGTGGCCGCTGGGATCGCCGGCATCTTCATGGAAACGCATCCGCGGCCCGAGAGCGCGCTGTCCGATGGCCCGAATGCCTGGCCGCTGGCGCGCATGGGCGCGCTGCTCGGTACCCTGCAGCAGCTCGACAGCGCCAGCAAATCGCGCCCGTTCGAGGAGTCCTTGCTATGAGTCGTATCGCTGGAGTCCATGCGCGCGAGATCATCGATTCGCGCGGCAATCCGACCATCGAGGCGGAGGTGCGGCTGCAGTCCGGTGCACTCGGACGCGCAGCGGTGCCCTCGGGCGCGTCCACCGGGACGCGCGAGGCGGTGGAACTGCGCGATGGCGATCCGCGGCGCTACCTCGGCAAGGGCGTCACACGCGCGGTGGATAACGTCAATACGCTGTTGCGCGAGGCGCTGATCGGCCGCGAGGCGGCCGACCAGGCCGGGCTCGACGCCCGCATGATCGAACTCGATGGCAGCGACAACAAGTCGCGGCTGGGCGCCAACGCGCTGCTGTCCGTGTCCCTCGCCAACGCGCATGCCGCGGCCAACGAGGCCGGACTGCCGCTGTTTCGCCTGCTCGCTGCCGGCCCGGCAGGTGACGGCCGCGAGCCGGTGATGCCGGTGCCAATGATGAATATCATCAACGGCGGCGCGCACGCCGACAATTCGCTCGACATCCAGGAATTCATGATCCTGCCGGTCGGCGCGCCGTCGCTGCGCGAGGCGCTGCGCTACGGATCGGAGATCTTTCACACGCTGAAGAAGATCCTGCATGCCAGCGGCCTGGCAACGTCGG
>Ga0302157_10001498_pt1 | contig 28584 bp, 20 predicted proteins | sample I_Bog_N3_3_FD_193502 | JGI IMG/M metagenome (GOLD analysis project Ga0302157, IMG submission 193502) | Peat permafrost microbial communities from Stordalen Mire near Abisko, Sweden - I_Bog_N3_3 | ecosystem: Environmental > Terrestrial > Soil > Wetlands > Peat | place: Sweden: Abisko, Stordalen... | reverse complement strand
GGTGCCGTCCTGATCGGCGAGTCCAACACCGGCACCGACCTCACGTCGCTCACCACCTCGGGCCTGAACGGGGCGGCCTTCACGGTCTCGGTCATCGAGACCGGCGACAACGAGGCCGCGGGCATCGCCGGGATGGGCAACGACGCCTCGGACGTCAAGTGCGCGGGGACCGGCCGGCTGGGCCAGCTGGCCGTGCTCACCGACGGGCCGTCACCGTCGTGGAGCCCCAATTCCACCGCCGGCGGCACGGTGTACCACGAGGTGGTCCGCTCCGACGCCGGCGTCCTCTGGGCCTCGCGCGGGGCGGAGGGCGACACCGCCAACCGGTGGAAGCGCATCAACGCCGTGCGGGTGGACGATGCCGCCGGCACCGGGGACGTCTTCGTGCCGGTGCGGGTCGTGGACACCCGCCTCGCCGACGCAGTCGTCACCGCCGGGACGACCTACTACGTCGGGTTCGGCGGCGTGCCCTCCATCCCCGACGACGTCGTCGCCGTGTTCGGCAACCTCACCGCCGTGGCTCCGTCGGGGTCCGGCGGATACGCCGACGGCGGCTACCTGACCGTGTACCCGTTCGACACGCTGCGGCCGACGGTCTCCAATGTCAATCCCGCACCCACCGGACAGCACGCCTTCCCCAATTTCTTCTTCTGCGGGGTGGGTTCGGGCGGCGACCTGTACGTCTATACGTCGATCGACACCCACATCGTGCTCGACGTCTTCGCGTACCTGCAGTAGGCCGGACGGGGGCCGTGGACGGCGCCGGCACGCCCGGTCCTGTCGACGCTCCGCCGTCTCACGACCACGGAACGTCCGGCCCGACGATGGGGATCGGCCCCGACCGCCGACGATCAACCCGGTCACCCTGACGGGGCGGCCCGGTAGAATCCCTGGGCAGGACGCACCCGCGGTGGACGGCGGCACCGAAGCCACACGGACGTCCGCAACCCCGCGACGGACAGCGAGTGGTCCCCACCGGGGCCGGGAGGGCGACAGTGGGCGAGGGAACGACGTGCGACAACCCGATGTGCTCCTGTGATCCATGCACGTGCGAGGAGTGCCGGTGCGGAGCGGCCAAGCTCGGTGAGCTCGAGCGGCGGGTCATGGAGGTGCTGTGGGACCACGCCGACGTCGAGCTGACCGGTCGCGAGGTGGCCGACACCCTCGAGGGCTACGCCTACACCACCGTGGCCACCGTCCTCGACCGGCTCGTCCACAAGGAGCTCGTCCGGCGGCGGATGGACGGCCGGATCATCCGGTTCGCCGCGGTGGGTACCGGCGGATCGCACACCGCCGTGCTCATGCACCAGGCCCTGGCCGCCGGAGCCGATCCTGAGACCGCCCTGGTCCGGTTCGCCGCCACGCTCTCACCGGCCGAGGCGGCCACCCTGCGGCGCACCCTCGAGGAGCTGGCGTCCGGGACGGCGGCCGCCGGGGACTGACCGCCGCAGGGCGATCCGGCACTCGACGACCGGGTGCGGCATCGGCGGGTCAGAGCATGAGGACGAGCATGAACCCCATGCCCACGCACATGACGACGTGGCTCACGTCCCCCACGACCGGTGAGACGAACGGCTCCTCGGCCACGGCGACCGTCGAATCGCCACCGGGGTGCTCGGCGTCTCCCGAGGGGTAGGCCGGAACGTGCCTCCCGTAGTGGGACGTGCCCTTGATGGGTGACGCAAGCGTGAACACCGCCGATCCCAGGAGGACCAGGGCCAGGGCCAGCCCGACGGCCGGGTCGAGCGCCGGACCCGGGGACGACGTCATCGACATCGCCGCGACCTTCCGGCCGCCCGTCGACATGGGATACCAGTACATGAGCAACATGGCCAGGCTCATCACCGCGTGGATCAGGGCGTGGGGAAGGTGGAGGCCCCAGCGCTGCACCGACTGGATGCTCCGGACCACGAACCAGACGAACAGGACACCGAAGATGAGCTGCCAGACGGCGCTCGGCCCGAAGGCCCAGGCCGGGACGAACATGCCGGCCATCGACACCCCCATCAGCACGTGGGACACGTCGACGTCCCACCCGGCGGTCCGTCGGGTCACGAGCCCCACGGCCACCCGGACCACGCAGTAGCCCGCCACCACCAGCAGGGCCACGCCGAAGAGGTAGTACAACCACGACGGTGTCGGTGTCGATGTCATCGGTCTCGCTCCTTACGCCCGTGGCGCCGCGACCACCGGGGCCGGCGTGGACGACGGTCGGTCGGCGGTCAGGGGCCAATAGGTGAGGGCCAGGATGATGACCAGCAGGCCCGAGTTCGGGTCGGTGGCTCCCCCCGCCAGGATGCCGCCGAAATTCTGCACGGCCACCCAGATGACGGCGAACACCACGACGGCCAGCACCAGCACGGCCTGGGTTCCCCGCGGCGGCACGAAGACGGCCAGGGCCACCACGACGCACACCGCACACAGCAGGACGGCCGCCGGGGTCCCGTGGTGGAGGAAGAACTTCTCGGCGATCCCGTCGAGGTGGTGGAGCCACCCCGGTTGGCCGTTGTCCAGGTTCGAGACCAGGCCGCTGAGCGCCGCCGGCGAGCGACCGGCACCCACCACCGACAGCACGGCCAGCAGTCCCCACACCACCACCCAGACGGCCTTCGCCGCGGTCACCCCGATGGTCCTCGCCGCCACGAACGGCTCGTCGGAGATTCCCCCGGGCCACAGCAGCACGGCGAGGACGGCGTAGAAGAGCACCCCGCCCGGGCCGCCGCCGAAGGGCGTCGCCCCGCCCGAGAAGATGGCCCCCTGGCCTTCACCGAACCACCACACGCCGAGCGCCCACACGATGGAGAGACCGAGCGCCCCCTTCAGGGTCCGCTTCCCGACGATGCCGAAGGCGATGAGGAATTGGACGAGGGCGAACGCGGTGTTGGTGGGGACGGGGTGGTGCCCGACGATCCCGGCGTTCCAGGTGACCGAGTGGGCGACCCACCCCGGGCCGTTGGCCGTTCCGGCCAGCATGCCGCTGAACCCGTTGGACCCCGGCGTGAACATGAAGGGCTGGAGCTGCAGCACGGCGTCCAGGAGCCATACCGTGGCCAGGATCAGCTGAAAGGTCCGCTGGAGGTCCCGGGGCTCCCCCGGGACCCGCCGGACGTGGCGCGGTGCCGGGTCCCGGTGCGTTTCCTGTTCCACCCCCGTCGTCACGGCGGCGCCTGCTTCGGCAACGCTCATCGTCCACCTCTCCGTCCGGGGCAGAGTACTACCACCTGTAGTAGTGGAGGTACAATTCGGGCCGGTCCCGGTAGTCACCGGCACCACCACCGTCGGATCCCGCCACGGGACCGACGGCTGCCGGACGTGCCCGTTGCCTACACTGTCGGGCACCGCCCACCGAGGTCCCCCATGTCACCAACCACACGCTCCTACCGGGGAGCCCACTCCGACGGCCGCGGTCGTCGTCCCGCGGGACGGGCCGGCCGGGGCCTGCTGGCCGTCGTGTTCGCGGCAGTGCTCCTGGCCGCCTGCTCGACCGGGGCCGCCACGTCGTCCACCACCCCGGAGGCCCCCCAACCGGCCGGCGTGGACCCGTCGCCCATCGCCAAGATGGTCTGCGCGCCCGAGGCCACCAACCTGATCGACTCCGCCCTCGGCGAGACGGCCATGGTGTCCCTCCCGACCTGGACCGACGATCTCTACTCGTGCCAGTACCAGTACGCCACGGGGTACTTCACCCTGTCGGTGAAGGAGCTGTCGAGCTGGCCCGAGACGATGGACTACTTCAATTCCCGGGCCGCGGTGATGGGCAAGGCCCGCAACCTCCCGAATCTCGGACAAGGGGCGTTCCAGACCACCGACGGCTCGGTCGTCGTCCGCAAGGACTGGAAGGTCCTCGAAGTCGACATCGCCACGCTGCCGTCGCACTTCGGAGCCCCGCCGACCAGTTCGGGCGAGGTGGCGATCACCGTGGCCGACGTGATCCTCGGCTGTTGGGACGGCGACTGAACGGGCATGGCCGTCCGGAGGGACCGGTACCCCGGCGCCCGTCCGGCGGGCTCAGGGCACCGTCCGCTGGTAGTCGAAGGACACCGTGCGGTCACCGAACCCGGTGGACACGTCGAACCGCCACCGGCCCGGCGTGAGGTCCACGATGTCGCTGAAGTGCCCGGTCGACACCCGTAGCTGGCGGAGCGCCTCCGGGGTCCCCCCGTCCACGCTCCCGGTGACCCGGGGGAGCACCGTGGCCAGCTGGGACGGCGATCCGGCGAAGATCAGGTGGAGCTGGTTCACGCCCGCCGAGCCGGGATCGAGGTACACCTCCACCGACCCACCGTCCGGCAGGGCCACCGTGGTGATCGACGGGAGGTCCGGGAGGAGCGACTGTCCGCGGGCCGGCGACACGACCTGGCTGACCGCGGTGAACCCGGCGAAGAGCACCACCGGGAGCAGCACCGACAGGACGACGCCACGACGGCCGGCGGTGAACCGGGGGGGCCGGACCCCCTCCAGGCCCGACCGGCCCAGACGGGCCAGGCGCAGGCTGTTCAGCACCACGAGCACGCTGGACAGCCCCATGGCCACCGCGGCCACCAGGGGGTCGAGGAGGCCGAACGCGGCCAGCGGCAGGGCCGAGACGTTGTAGCCCATGGCCCAGCCGAAGTTCTGCAGGATCACCGCGTAGGTGGCCCGGGACACACCGACCGCCGCCGGCACCCCCCGCAGGTCGCTGCCCAGGAGGGCGATGCCACTGTTGGCGAGGGCCGCTTCCGACCCGCTGCCGATGGCACAGCCCACGTCGGCCGCCACCAGGGCCGGGGCGTCGTTGACCCCGTCCCCCACCATCACCACCCGCCGCCGTTCGTCGTGCATCGTGGCCAGGGCCCGGACCTTGCCCGCCGGATCGAGGCCCCCGAACGCCGTGTCGATGCCGAGCTCCCCGGCCACCGTGCCCACGGCCGGCCCGCTGTCCCCGCTCAGGATGGCCGAGTCGAGCCCCAGGGCGCGCAGGTCGGCCACGGCCCGGGCCGCCTCGGGCCGGAGCGGGGTGGTCACGGCGATCGCCCCGACCACCAACCCGTCCGACGCGACGGTGACCACCGTCTCGCCCCGCTCGTACCGGGTCAGGACCTCGGCGCGCAGCTCCCCGGGGAGCGACGCCTCCTCCAGGCGGGCCACCCGGACGTGCCGGCCACCGGTCGTCCCCTCCACGCCCAGTCCGGGCAGCGACCGGACGTCGGTGGCCCGGACCCCGCCCGGCGATGCCTGCCGGACGGCCAGGGCCACCGGGTGCTCGCTCTCGGCCTCCACCGACGACGCCAGGGCCAGGACCTCGTCACGGCTGCTCCCCGCCACCGCGGCGACGAAGGTCACCTCGGCGTAGCGCTCGGTCAACGTCCCCGTCTTGTCGAAGACCACGCCGTCGACCTTGGCCAGGCGCTCGAGCACGTCCCCGTTGCGGATGAAGATCCCGAGGGCCGCGGCCCGGCCGCAGCCGACCATCATGGCCACCGGGGCGGCCAGCCCCATGGCGCACGGACAGGCCACCAGCAGGACGGCCAGCCCGCTCAGCACGGCCCGCCCGATGTTCCCCACGACCAACCACCACACCAGGAAGGTCACCAGCGCACCGGCCAGCACCGCCGGCACGAAGACGCTGCTGATGCGGTCGGCCACCCGCTGCAACGGGGCCTTGTCCCGCTGGGCGTCCTCCACCATCCGCTGGAGGCGGGACAGCACCGACTCGGAGGCCAACGCGTCGACCCGCACCACCAGCGAGCCCCCGCCGTTGCGGGTCCCCCCGGTGACCGGGCTGCCCGGGCCCCGGTCGACGGGCAGCGGCTCGCCGGTGAGCATGGACTCGTCGACGGTGGACCAGCCCGACACCACGGTCCCGTCGAGGGGGAGCGCCTCGCCGGGCCGGACCCGGACCAACGCCCGCACCGGCACGGCCTCGGGGGCCACCAGCTCGCCATCCTCGTCGTCCACGCCGGACACGACCCGGGCCGTGGGCGGCCGCAGGGACAACAGGGAGTGCATGGCCGTCGAGGCCCGGGCCCGGGCCCGGGCCTCGACGGCCCGACCGGTGACCAGGATGGCCACGATGAGCGGGGCCATCACCCCGTGCAGCCGGGCGGCGAAGGCCCCGGAGCCCCCCAGGTGGATGTGGCGTCCCCCGAGGGCCACCGCCTCGACGGCGCTTACGGACAGGGCGGCCAGGGTCCCGAGCGAGATGAGCGTGTCCATGCTCGTCGCCCCGTGGCGGAGCAGCCGGGCGGCGTCCCGGAGGAACGGCCAGCCGCCGGCCAGCTCGACGGCCACGGCCAGGGCCAGCACGGTCCAGCCGGCCGCCGGCGTCTCCGGGGCGGCGAGGGACACGACCAGGGCGGCCAGGGCCAGGGGCCACGAGACGAGGGCCCGCAGGCCCCAGTGGTCGGGGTCGCCGGTCGTCCGGTCGGGTCCGGCGTCCACCACCGGGGCGGCGGTGTAGCCGACGTCGGCCACGGCCCGGCACAGCTCGACCTCGCTGGTCTGTCCGGGGTCGAAGGAGACGAAGGCCCGGTTGGTGGCCAGGTTCACCGAGGCGCTGGCCACGGCGGGCAGCTTCCCGAGCGACCGCTGGATGCGGGTGGCACAGGCGCTGCAGTGCATACCGCCGAGCTCGAGCTCGGCCGTGGCCAACGGGAGGTCCCCCGGCTCGACGGGAGGCGGGGCCTCGGCGGGTGCGGCCAGCATCAGGGGACCCGGGGCCTAGCCCACCAGGGTCGCTGTGTACCCGGCCTCGGTGACCGCGTCGCGCAGGTCGTCGACGTCGGCCAGCGCCGGGTCGTACTCGACCACGGCCCGGGCGGCGTCGAGGTCGACGGAGGCCGACCGCACGCCCGGCCGATCGCTCAACGTCTCGGTGACCAGGGCCGAGCACGAACCGCAGTGCATCCCCCCGACGGACAGCTCGACCCGGGCCACCGCCGCGGACGGGCCTGGGGCGCCGGGGTCACGGGGGGTGGACGCGGGGGACGGAGAGGGGTCGGTCACGGTGCCAGCGTAATTGCTCCCGTGGAGCGCCGTACAACGGGCCCCACCCCCACCCCGCCGACTTTTCCGACCGGGAACCCCGCTGGTACGCTCGACGGGGATCGGTGACCGTCGGCGGACCGGGCGCCCACCCCGCCACCCCGCCCCGCGGGGACATCGAGCACGGGATGACGACGTTGCAATTGGTGGCTGACGCGAAGACCGGACCAGTCCTCACCGGGATGCATGACATGCCGGGCATGCACGCCATGTGGGCCCCGCCGGTCAACCTCCACAACGAGCTCGTCGACTGGCCGGTCAGCCTCCCCGGGGTGCTGGCCCTCGGGGTCATGGCCTGGGCCGTCTACCGGATCGTCCGGGCCCGCCGGTCGGGCGACGAGCACTCGAGCGCCCCGGCCGGGATGTTCGTCCTGGCCCTGGTCACCGGGATCCTCGGGCTGGCCCTGGTGGCCACGTCGCCTCATGGCAGCCCCTTCGCCTACGCCATGACGGTGGTCGAGATCTTCGCCGGCGCCTGCTACGTCGCCGGGGTGCGTCGACTGGCCGCCAAGGGCCGGACCTGGCCGGTGTTCCGCACGGTGATGTTCATGGGTGGTCTGGTCACGGTGGCTGTGGCCCTGCAGACCAGCGTGGCCACCCTGGTGGCCACGGCCTTCACCTTCCACGTCGTCCAGCACATGCTGCTCATGATGATCGCACCCCCCCTGCTGGCCCTCAGCGCGCCGATGACCCTGGCCCTGCAGACGTCCCGGCGGTCGACCAAGGTCGTCCTCATCAGGATCCTCCACGCCAAGTGGTTCGGGGTCCTCACCTTCCCCGTGACCATCTGGGCCGGGTACTACGGCCTGATGTTCGCCTTCTTCACCACGCCCCTGCTGGCCTTCGCCATGTCCCACATGGTGCTGATGGACTTCTTGAACCTGGTCTTCCTCTTCGGGGGCTGCAACTTCTGGTGGCCGACCATCGGCGCCGACTACAACCCCCGCTGGGCCCTCCCCTACGGCATGCGCATCATCAACCTGCTGATCGGCGTGCCCTTCGAGTCCTTCCTGGGGATCGCCCTCCTGGGCGACCGGGCCCCGGCCGCCCCCATCTACACCCTGCAGGGCACCCATGTCGGCGGCGGCATGGTCTGGATGATCGGCGAGGTCTCCGCCTTCGTCGGGACGGCCATCGTGATGATCCAGTGGATGCGGGCCGAGGACCGCCTGGCCGCCCGGGCCGACCGGCGCACGGCCGCCCTGCAGCGGGCGGCGGCCAAGGAGCGCGACCGCGAAGAGGCGAGGTCGCGCTCGGGGGAGCGTGCGGCCCGGGCCTCGCGTCGGGCTGCCGCGCCGGATGCCGACTCGGCCTACGAGGAGGCCTACCTGCGCCGGGGCATCCCGGTCCCCATCATCCTGGAGGACGACCGGGCCGACTGACCCCGCCGTCACCACGGCCGCCCTCCGGAAGGAGGCCCCGGGGAACGCCCGGCCGTGGGTCAGACCGGGGAGACGACCCGGCCGGGCCGGCGGTCGGTCAGCTTGCCGTCGAGCACGATGGGCACCCCGTTCACGATGGTGGCCCGGATGCCGTTGGGGTACGCCTGGAACCGGTTGGTCCCGCCGGGCAGGTCGGCCACCAGCTCCTTGCGGCCCGGCTGACGGATGGCCACCGGATCGAACACCATGAGATCGGCCCAGTTGCCGACCTGGACCAGTCCCCGGTCCCGGAAGCCCAGGATGTCGGCGGGTACCGACGTGAGCTGGCGGATCCCCTGCTCGAGCGTCCACTCCCCGAGGTCGAGTACCCAGCGCCGCAGGAAGTACGTGCTGTAGTCGGAACCGTCGTCCCGTGACAGGTGGGCCCCGCCGTCGGAGGTGCCGGTGATCATGTGGGGATTGTGCTGCGCCTCGCGCACGGCGTCCATCCACTCCTCGGTCTCGGTGACCCACCGGAATTGCGTGGTCAGCCCGTCGGCCAGGGCCAGGTCGACCAGGGCGTCGGCCGGGGCCACCCCCCGCTCGGTGGCCAGGTCGAGGATCGACCGCCCGACGGCGTCGGACAGCCCGGGGTCGGTGACCGACCCCACGAAGAGCACGTCCCAGTGCGGGGGCGGCAGGGTGGACCCGGCCTCCGGGTCGCGGTTGGGGTGCTCCACGGCGTGGCGCATGGCGTCGCGCACCGCCGGGTCCCGGAGGAGGCGCTCACGGTCGGCCACCCGGGGGGCCACCACCCGGTCCCACGCCGGGACGCCCTCGTAGAGGGTGGTCCCCTCGGCCAGGGTGAAGGGCCGGTCGAAGGGCCGGGCCAGCAGCAACGAGTAGACGGCCGACCCCGCGGTCCGGGCCCGCTCGAGGAATTCCAGGGCGGTTCCCCAGTCGGCCCCCGGGGCGTCGACCTTGTTGCGGCCGCCCAGGCCCTGGATGATGACCGGCACCCCGCTGACCCGGCCCAGCTCGATGAGCAGGTCCATGTCGGCCCGGTCGAGGCCCCCCACGGCACTGCGGGGGAGGTAGGTGATGGTCCCCCGGTTGACCCGGGAGAGCTCGTCGGCCAGGGCCAGCAGCTCGTCGGGCTCGGCGAAGCGGCTGGGCACCGGATGGTTGTCCCCGTCGTTGTGGGTCGAGGCGTGGGTGGAGGAGAACCCGGCGGCTCCGGCCTCCATGGCCTGGTGCAGTACCCGCCCCATCTCCAGCACCTCGGCGTCGGTGGCCGCCCGGGCCGAGCCCTCGTCGCCCATCACCCAGCGCCGGAGGTTGCAGTGGCCGATGTAGCAGGCCAGGTTGACCCCGAGCTGGCCCTCCCGGCTGGCCAGGAACTCCGGGAACGTCTCGAACTCCCAGTTGATGCCGTCCAGCGCCCGGGGGACCATCCCCTCCACCTTGGCGAACAGCCCGGCGAAGAAGCTCCGGTCGCCGGGCCGGGTGGGGGCGACCGAGAAACCGCAATTGCCGGCCAGCACCGTGGTCACCCCGTGGAAGCACGAGGCCGTGGCGTTGGGGTCCCAGGTGATCTGGGGGTCGTAGTGGGTGTGGGGGTCGATGATGCCCGGCGCCACGACCAGTCCGTCGGCCTCGAGCTCCTCGTCGGCCGAGGCGCCGCCCAGATGGCCGACGGCGGCGATCCTCCCGCCCCGCACCCCCACGTCGGCCCGACGTCGGGGGTTCCCCGACCCGTCGATCAGCGTGCCGTGGCGCACGATGTAGTCGTAGTGGTCAGCCATGCCCGCCCCTCACGACCGGCGCCCGGCGTGGGTGACACCGGCCAGCCGTCCACCGAGGTCGAACAGCCGGATGGCGTTCCCCCGCATGAGCTTCTCGATGACCGGGGCCGACAGGCCCTCGGTCTCCTCCCGGGCCACCTTCTGGGTGTCGGGCCAGGTGCTGTCGGAGTGAGGGTAGTCGCACTCGAAGAGCACGTTGTCCTCGCCGATCTTGTCGAGGTTCTCCAGTCCGAACCGGTCGGCGAAGAAGCACCCGTACACCTGGCGGGCGAAGTAGTGCGACGGCTTCTCATGGACGAGGTCGGCCACCCCGCCCCAGGCCCGGTTGGACTCCCAGATGTGGTCGGCCCGTTCGAGGATGTAGGGGATCCACCCGATCTGGCCCTCGCTGTAGGCGATCCGGAGGCCGGGGTAGCGCTCCAGCACCCCGGAGAACAACCAGTCGCACAGCGAGAGCATGCAGTTGGTGAAGGTGGCTGTGGACTGCACGGCCGATGGCGCATCGGCCGACGTCGAGGGCATCTTCGACCCCGAGCCGATGTGCATGCACACCACCGTCCCGGTCTCGGCGCAGGCGGCGAACACCGGGTCCCAGTACCGGTCCTTGTCGTGGATGGACGGCCAGCCCAGATAGGCCGGGATCTCCGAGAAGGTGATGGCCCGCACGCCCCGCGCCGCGTTGCGCCGGACCTCGCCGGCGGCCAGGGCCGGGTCCCAGAAGGGGATGAGACAGATGGGCACCAGGCGGGGGTCGGCACACCACTCCTCCACCATCCAGTCGTTGTAGGCCTGGATGCAGGCGAAGCCGAGCTGGCGGTCGTGGCCCTCGGAGAAGGCCTGGCCGGCGAACCGGGGGAAGGTGGGGAAGTTGAGGGACGCCTCGATACCGGCCGTCTCCATGTCGGCCAGACGGGCCACGGGGTCGTAGCAGCCGGGGCGCATCTCCTCGAACGTCACCGGCGAGACCGTGACCTCGTCCCGGGGAAGGCCCACGGCGGCCATGACCTTGGTCATCGGGTACCGCAGGTCCTCGTAGAGCCAGAAGTCGCACGGCGTGCCGTCGGGGTCCTCGTCCCACGAGTAGACGCCGCCGATGCTTCCCATGCGGGCGATGCCCGACCGGACCACGCGTGGGCCCTCGGCCCGGAACCGCTCGGGGAGGTACTGCTGCCAGACGTGGGGCGGCTCGATGACGTGGTCATCGACCGACACGATCCACGGGAAGTCCTGTTCCATCGGCGTTCCTTCCGTCCCTCCCGGCGGCTCGACGCCGGTGTGTCCCACGGTACGGAATCTCCTCCGCCGGGGAACAGGGCCGAAGGTCCCGATACTGCAACACGTTCTCGTCGGGGGCGGCGGCGGTCAGCCGCCCGACCATGCCCACCGCCGGACGGTGACGGGCGGACGTCCCGGACCGGGGACGACGAGGGCCACGGCACCGACGTACCGCTCGTCCTCGTCCTCGTCCACGACCACCTCACGGACCTCGAGATCGGTGAGGTCCACCGGACCCGCCCCCAACCCCGTACCCCGGCACTTGACGGCCGCCTCGTGGCGGACCCACCGCCGGAAGAACTCGGACCGCCGGTCGTCGGGCCCCAGGGCGGCCAGGGCCGCCGCCGCGTCCTCCCCGAAGGCCAGTCGGGCCAGGGCCGGCTCGTCCAGGCCGGACCGGACGAGCTCCACGTCGACCCCCACCTCGCGGTGGACGGCCACGGCCACCAGGGCCAGGTCGCCCGAGTGCGACAGGTTGAAGCGCACCGTCCCCGCCGTGGCGCCGGCCAGGGCCGGCTTGCCCCCCGGCCCGGCGACGACGTCCAGTTCCGCCGGCGCCACCCCCACGGTGGCGCCGAGGATGCCCCGGAGGGCCCACCGGGCCGCCGTCCACCGCCGGCCGTCCTCGGCCGAGCGGAACCGGGCGGCACGCTCCCGCTCCCCTGCGGACAGGCTCCCCTCGCCGGCGGGACCGGCGGGCCCGTCGAGGTCGACCAGCCACAGGTCGACCTCGTCCACCCCGGGGACCGTCGGACGGCCGGGGCCGGGATCAGCCCAACCGTCGACCACCGGGACGGGCGCCCTCCAACGCCTCGGTGATGCAGTCGCCGAGGCAGTCGGCCAGGGCGGCCACGGCCGGCTCCCGCAGCATGCCGTGGTGCGTCCCGGGGACCATCCGTTCGACCACGCCACCGGTCTCGAGCCCGTACCAGCGGGCCAGCTGGGCCTGCTGGTGGCCGTCCGCCTCCTCCTCGGGTCGGATCAGCACCACCCGGGCCCGCAGGGGGCCCGCCCGGTAGCGGACCAGGTTCTCGTGGGCGATGCTCAGGATCTCCTCGCGCCGCCCGGCCGCCAACGCCGGGACCCTCCCCCGGGTGACGGCGTTGGTCAGGTCCACCATCCGGCCCCGGACGGCGTCCCGGCGGGTCCGAAGCCGGGGGTCCCTCCGGGGGGCACCGGGCTCCCCGGGGACCGGCGGAGGCAGGAACGCCGGCTGCATGCCGAGCTCCCAGCGGCCGCGTTGGCGCACCCACCCGAGCAGACCGGCGGCCGAGCGGCCGTCGTCACCCTCCAGTGGGAAGGCCCGGCCCACGTCGGGGCGGACCTGCCCGACGGCGGCCATGTAGCGGGTGACCGTCCCGGGGCCGGACCCGGCCACCCGCTCCCGGAGCCAGCGGGTGAACCGCTGGGCGGCCACCCGGTCGCCGAAGATGTCGCCCGCCGCCGGGGAGCCGTCGGCCGCCCGCAGTCGGATCTCGTTCATGAAGGGGTCGAAGACCGTCCCGTCGGCCAGGTACCGGGTCCGCCACAGCGGCCCCACCGAGTCGATCGAGGCCAGCAGGGCCACGGTCTCGCCGGCCGCCTCGAGCCGGGTGGCCATCTCGTAGGCCACCAGCGAGCCGAAGCACCGCCCGCCGATCAGGTAGGGCCCGTGGTCCTGGACGGTCCGGACCTGGGTGACGTAGTGGCGGGCCATCGACCCGATGGTGCGGTGGAGGGGCGCGGCACTGTCGAGACCGAAGGGCTGGAGGACGTAGAAGGGCTGGTCCGGTCCCAGTCGGCGGGCCAGTGGCCCGTAGCCCACGACGTTGCCGTCCCCGGCCGTCACGGCGAAGAACGGGGGACGCGAGCCCGAGGTGGCCAGCGGTACCAGCGAGCCGGTCCGGGCGTCCCAGCCGTCGGAGCGCAGCACCGCCGACAGGGCGGCCACCGTCGGGGCCTCGAAGATGGTGGCCAGCGGCAGGCGGGCCCCGGTCGACCGCTCGATGGCCGCGAACAGCTCCACGGCCAGCAGGGAGTGCCCGCCCAGGTCGAAGAAGTCGTCCTCGAGGCCCACGTCCCGTACCCCGGTGACCTCCTGGAAGATCCCCACCAGCGTGTGCTCGAGCCGGCCGGCGCCGGGCACCGGTCGGGCCAGGGTCGACGCCGGGGTGACGGGTGGGGCGCACGGGCCGTCGGGGAACCAGGTCGAGGGCAGCGTGGGCAGTCGGCCGGCGTCGACCTTCCCGTTGGGGAGCAGCGGCAACTCGTCCAGCCACACCACGTCCGAAGGCACGAGGTAGCGGGGTAACGAGGCACCCAGGAAGTCCCGCAGCCCGGCGTCGGCGACCGGGGGCGTCCCGTCGGGGCCCACCGATCCCGGGGCGGCCACCAGGTAGGCCACCAGGCGTAGGTCGTCCCGACCGAACTCGACCGGGGCCACGTGGGCGGCGGCCACCGACGGGTGGGTCAGCAGCGCCGCCTCGGTCTCGGCCGGCTCCACCCGGTGACCGCGTACCTTGACCTGTCGGTCGACCCGTCCCAGGAACTCCACCACCCCGTCGTCCCGTCGCCGGACCCGGTCGCCCGACCGGTAGACGCGCTCCCCGGGCAGGGCGGGGAAGGGATTGACCGTGAACTGGGCCGCCGTGAGGTCGGGCCGACCGGCGTAGCCCCGGGCCACCCCGTCCCCACCGATCCACAGCTCCCCCGGCAGGCCCGCCGGTACCAGCCGGTCGCAGTCGTCGACCACCACCACCCAGGTGTTGGCCACCGGCCGCCCGATGGGCACCGGGCCGGCGACCCGGGTGCCGGCGACCATGCGGTGGCAGCAGGTGAACGTGGTCCCCTCCGTGGGCCCGTAGCCGTTGACCACGGCGGCGCCGGGGGCCAGCACCCCGAGGAGCCGGTCGACATGGGCCGGGGACAGCACGTCCCCCCCGGCCACGACCTGACGCAGGCCGGCCAACGCCCCGAGCTCGTGGTCCACCATCCGGTGGAAGATCGCCGCGGTGAACCAGGCCGTGGTCACCCCGTGGGTGGTGAGCACGTCGGCCAGTTCGGCCGTCGACAGCACGCCCGGCGGGGCCAGTACGACCCGGCCCCCGTTGAGCAGCGGCGCCCACAGCTCGAAGGTCGAGGCGTCGAAGGCCAGCGGGGCGGCGGCCAGCACCACCACGTCGGGGCCCAGCTCGACGTAGTCGGTCCCCCGGACCAGGCGGACCACGCCCCGGTGGAGGACCTCCACCCCCTTGGGCTCCCCGGTCGAGCCCGAGGTGAACGACACGTAGGCCAGGTCCCCGGCACCATGGGTCCCGCCCGATGGCGGGGGCGGCGCCCCACCGTCCCCGTCGTCCGCCTCGGGGTCGACCACCATGACCCCGGTCCCCCCGAGGAGGCCGGCGCCGGCGCCTCCGGCGCAGACCACGGCCACGCCTGCGGCCCCCACCAGACGGCCCAGGCGGGCCGGCGGCAGGTGCCGGTCGATCCCCACGTAGGCCGCGCCGGCCTTCAGGATCCCCAGCAGGGCCACCACGGCCCCCGGCGACCGGTCGTCGACCACGCCGACGCAGTGCCCCGGGACGACGCCGGCCGCGGCGAGACGTCCGGCCAGTCGGTCCGAGGCCCGGTCGAGCTCGGCGTAGGTCATCCGCCGGGGACCGGCCTCCACGGCCACGGCGTCGGGCGTCTCGCGGGCCCGGGCCACGAACACCCCGTCGACCGTGTCGTGGCGCCCGTACGGCGTGGTCGTCCCGGCCCCGGCCACCAACGCCCCCCGACCGTCCGGCGGGACCAGCTCGAGCTCGGAGACCGGCCGGTCGGGCCGGGCCACCACCTGGGCCAGCACCTCGAGGTAGGCGTCGAGCAGGCGGGCCGCCGTCGACGGGTCGAGGACGTCGGTGGCGGCGTCCCAGACGACGGCGAGCTCCTCCCCGTCGGGCCGCTCCTCGGCCGCCCCCTGGGCCCGGCGGTTGACCACCACCACGTTGAGGTCGGCCTTGGACGACCCGTTGGACAGGGCGTCGCGCACCCGCACGCGGAGACCGTCGTGTTCCGTCTCGGGGAACGGCGCGTCGTGGAACGAGAAGAGGTGCTCGTAGAGGGGGTTGTGGCCGGCCCGGCGCTCGGGGGCCAGCATCCGGACCACCTCCTCGAAGGGGAGCTCCTGGTGCTCCATGGCCCCGAGGCACGCCGCCCGGACCCGGGCCAGGACCGTGGCCACCGTGGGGTCCCCCCCGAGGTCGACCCGGAGGGCCACGGTGTTCACGAACATGCCGACCAGGTCCTCGGTGCCGGCCAGTCGCCGGTTGGCCAGCCCCGACCCGATCACCACGTCGTTCTCCCCGCTGAGGCGGGCCAGCAGGACATCGAAGGCGGCCACCATGACCATGAAGGGCGTGCAGCCCGCCCCGGCCGCCGTCCGGCGCAACGCGTCGACCAGCTCCGGCGCCAGGTCGCGGCGCAAGGAGACGCCCCGGAACGACCGGGCTACCGGTGTCGGCCGGTCGGTCGGCAGTCGCGGCGGCGGGGGGAGATCGGCCAGCTCCCGCGCCCAGTAGGCCAGCTGGCGCCGCCCGGCGGGCGTCGTGGCGAAGGTGTGCTGCCAGGCGGCGAAGTCGGCGTACTGGGCCCGGAGCGGGGGGAGCGGGTCGTCCCCGCGGGCGGCGAAGGCCCGGACCAGCGCGGTCAGCTCCCGGACCACGGTGGCGAAGGAGAAACCGTCGTGGATCACGTGGTGCTCCACGTAGAGCAGGGCCAGATAGTCGTCGGCCAGGCGGGCCAACGTGGCCCGGAACACCGGGAGCCCCGCCGGGTCGATGCGCTCGGCCGACCGCTCCCGGACCAGCCGGTCGAGGGCCGCACGGGGGTCGGGGTCGTCCCGGAGGTCCACCACCGGGAGCGCCACGGTGAGCTGCCGGTGGATCTGCTGCGTCCAGACCCCGTCGACGACGGGGAACGCCGTGCGCAGCACGTCGTGGCGGTCGACCACACGCTGGAGGGCCCGGCGGACCACGTCGGGGTCGAGCGGGCCCTCGAGGTGGACCACGGCCTGCGACTGGTACGGGAGGGCGTCGTCGGCCAGCTCCCCGAGGAAGCAGGCCTGGGCCTGGGTGATCGAGGCCGGCATCCCCGGCCGGTGGTCGACCGGGACCAACGGGGGAAGCCGGCGGTCCCCGTCCACGGCCGGCGACCGCCGCGCTCCGTCGATCCGCCGGGCCAGGTCCGCCACCGTCGGGTGGTCGAACACCGCGTCGAGGGGGAGCTCCACGCCCAGCTCGTCGCGCACCGCGGCCAGCAGCTGGAGGGCCAGCAGCGAGTCGCCGCCCGATTCGAGGAAGTCGTCACCGGCCAGCACGTCGTCGACGGCCAGCACCCGGCCCCACAGCCGGGCCAGGTCCTCCTCGGTGCCCTCCTCGGGGAGACGGTCGTCCCCCGACCGTCCGGGCGGGGGCAGCACGGCCCGGTCGACCTTGCCGTTGCGGGTGAGGGGCAGGGCGTCGAGCACGACGAAGGCCGACGGGACCAGGTAGTGGGGGACCCGGCGCCGCAGGTAGCGGCGGAGGCGCTGGGGGTCGACGTCCCAACCCGCCGTCACGTAGGCCACCAGTCGCTTGTGGCCGGGCAGGTCCTCGCGCACCACGACCTCGACGGCGCCGACGGCGGGATGACCGCCCAGCACGGCCGCCACCTCGGCCGGCTCGACCCGGTAGCCCCGGATCTTCACCTGGTCGTCGAGCCGGCCGAGGTACTCCAGCTCCCCGTCGGGGAGCAGGCGGGCCAGGTCGCCCGAGCGGTACAGGCGGCCGTCGGGATCGCCGCCGAAGGGATCGGGGACGAACCGTTCGGCGGTCAGGTCCGCGAGGCCCAGGTAGCCCCGGGCCACCCCGTCGCCGCCGATGCACACCTCGCCGACGTCGCCCGGGGCCACCGGCCGGAGGTCCCCGTCGAGGAGGTGGACCGTGTTGTTGGCCATGGGACGCCCGATGGGGACCGACCGCCCCGGGGGGAGGTCGCCCACCTCGAAGACCATGGCCGTCCCGGTGGCCTCGGTGGGCCCGTAGGCATTAACCAGCCGGGTGCCGGGGTGGGCCGCCCGCAGCCGCCGGGCGTGCCCGGGCGACAGCACGTCGCCCCCGGCCAGCACCAGCCGGTAGGCCCCCAGGGCCTCGGGGGCGGCGTCGATCATCTCGTGAAGTGCTCCGGTGGCGAAGATCCCCACCGTCACGCCGTGGCGGGCCACGGTCCGGGCCACCGCCTGCGGGTCGAGGCGGCCCGGGGGGTGGACGACCAGTCGGGCGCCGTTGCACAGGGCCCCCCAGATCTCGTAGGTGGACAGGTCGAAGCCCAGCTGGGCCGCCTGGAGGACGACGTCGTCCGGCCCCGGGACCTGGTCGTGGGCACCCCGTACGTAGGCCAGGACCGACCGGTGCTCCACGGCCACCCCCTTGGGCCGGCCCGACGAGCCCGAGGTGTACATGACATAGGCCAGGGTGCGGGGACCGGCCGTCACGGGGGCGGCGGCGTCGGGCGGGGGACCGTCGGGTGCGTCGCCGTCCCGGACGCCGTCGTCCAGGGCCAGCACGGGAGCGTCGGTGAGCTCGGCGGCCAGGTCGAGGTGGGCCGGCGGAGCAAGCACGGCCCGCACCGCGGTATCGGCGGCCAGGTAGCGCAGGTGGTCCGGTGGGAACCCGGGGTCGAGGGGGACGAAGGCCGCACCGGCCCGCAGGACGCCGAGGAAGGCCACCACGGCCTCGACCGAGCGGTCGGCCAGGACCCCCACCGTACGGTCGGGCCCGTCGAGCAGGCCGGCCAGCCGTCGGGCCAGGGCCCCGGTCCGTTCGTCCAGCTCCCGGTAGGTGAGCGAACGTTCGCCGTCCACGACGGCCACGGCGTCCGGACGTTCGGCCGCCCGGTCGTCCACCACCCCGTGGATGGTGCCGTGACGCTCGTAGTCCGTCGAGGTGTCGTTCCACCCCGCCGGGAGCCCGGGCTCGACGGGCATGGAGATGTCGGGCTCCGTCGTCATGGTCAGCGCGAGTATGGCCGATCGGCGGCCCGGTCGACGACCGTGGGCGCCGGGCGGTCCCCCGGTGGCCTAGGGTGCCCCGTCGTGACGGACTGTCTCGGAGTTGTCCATCTTCCGAAGTGCGGTGGCTCGGCCATGCGCAGCGCCCTCTCGCAGCTCCCCGGCTTCTACGGCGAGCCGGTCTACCTCGACGTGGCCCACTTCGGCTCGGCCGGGCTGGCCGGTCGGGTACCCGGAGCCCGCCAGCGGGAGATCGCCGGCCCCGGCGACCTCGGGGACGTCGTCCGGGGGCACCGGCTGGTCATCGGCCACTACGCCGCGGCGTCCCTCCTCGATGCCGGGTGCACCGGGCTGGCCGTCCAGGTCCGCGAGCCCCGCTCGCGGGTGCTCAGCCTCTACCGGTTCTGGCAGGAGAACCCGGCCGAGGAGCGGGCCGGCTGGGGCCCCTGGGGCTCCGACCTGGTGGCCCTGGCCGACCGGCCCCTGGGGGAGTTCCTGCGTTCGGGCACCGTGTGGCCGGCCGTCGACAACGCCATCCGCCGCCAGCTCCTGGCTCCCGGGCCGCCCCCGGCCCGCGTCCGCACGGCCCGGGGGCGCCGGCGGTTCGCGTCCGACGCCCGCTACCCGCTCCTACGCGACACCCTCCGGGTCGTGGCGTGGAGCGGTGACTCGGAGGACTTTCTGGCCCGGGTGTGCGGGGAGCTCGGTGTGACCTCGGTGCCGGTCCTCGAGCGCGAGAACGTCACCCGGGTCCGGGCCGAGCCCCAGGTGGTCGACCGGGCCACCTACCGGCGGCTCGTCACCCTGACCGCCGGGGACACCGCGGTGCTGGACCGCCTGACCTCCGACGGGCTGCTGCGACGACGGTCGGCGGAGGACCTGGACCGGGAGTTCGCCGAGACGGCCCGACGGCTGTCCTTCACCCTCGACATCTGATCCCGGCCGGTCGGCGTGTCGGGCCGGGTCCGCCCGGTCCGTTACACGCCCAGGTCGTTGTGGAGCCGCTGGGAATTCTCCTGCATGGCGGCCAGCAGGTGCTTCAGGTGGCTGCGACGGGTCAGGCTCCCCCCGTGGATGGCCGAGAGCTGCGCGTCCAGGTCGGGGACGTGGACGGCCCGGAGCTGACGCACCTCCTCATCGAGCTCCTCGATCCGGCGCACCGCCTCGAGCAGGGTCCGCTGGGCCACGTGGGCCGGCAACAGGGGCGGGTCCTCCAGCACCGGCGAGCCGAGGGGCGCCACGCTGAGGAGGAACTGGTAGGTCAGTCCCTCGGGATCGGACTCCAGCCGGGCCACCAGGTCGGGATCGGGCCGACCCGCCGGGATCTCGGTGGTCCCCAGCCGCCGGGTGACCCGCACCAGGTCGAACAGGCCCCACCCGGCGTCGGCCAGCAGGTCGTCGATGCCGTCCCGGTCGAAGAACCGGAGGTGGGTGCGGTCCAGCAACCCGGTCTCGGTGTAGGTGAAGTGGCCCTCGAGCAGGGCCAGGCGGGCCGAGACGTGGGCGATGTTGGGCAGTGAGACGACCCCCCACCCACCCTCGGCCACCACCGGCGTGAGGCGGCCGAGCACGGCGGCCGGGTCCACCAGGTGCTCGAGCACGTCGAGCATGAGGACCACGTCGAAGTGCTTCCCCCGGAACTCCTCGGTGAACTCGAAGGTGTTGAGGTCCCCCACGATGACGTCCCCCTTGCACACCGACCGGGCCAGGTCGGCGGCGAACGGGTCGATCTCCACACCGGAGACGGTGCACCCCATCCTCCCGAGGACCCGGGCCACCGACCCGTCGGCGATCCCCAGGTCGAGGACACGGGAGTTGGCCGGCACCTGGCCGACGGCCAGCACGTGGCTGTCGTTGGGCGCGCCGAGGTCGATGTCGGCCGTGTACTTCAGTGCGCCGTTCACCGGGAGCCCCGGGCCCGGGCGTAGACGCTGCGGGCCGAGGCCGTCCACCGGAAGAGCTTGGTGGCCTGCATCTCGGCGATCTCCCGGCGGAGCTGGTCGTTCTCGTTGCCGAACCCGGCCCGCTCACGGCCCGACGCCCCGATGTCGTCGCGCTCGAGCTGCAGCAGGCGCCGGTTCAGCTGGGCCAGCGCCTTCTCGCGCTGCTCGATGCGTTGTCGGAGCGCCCGTACCTCGCTCTCCAGGGAGCGGACGAGTTCACTGTCGGTCGGTGCGTGGGTCGTGGGCATGTCCACCTCGGGTCGACGGGTCATACGGTGTGCCAGGGTAGGAAGGGGTACCGCTCGCGGAACTCGCGGATGAGGGTCTCGGTGTCCAGGCCCACGGTCTGCTGGCGCGACGTGGCGTGGACCCGGTAGGAGCCCACGAACTCGGGGACGAAGGTCCCGTAGCCGCCGATGCCGGCCAGCCGCAGCCAGAAGTCGTAGTCCTCCCACCCTCGGAGGCTGAAGTAGGCGTCGTATCCCTCGAGCTCGTCGAGGGCCGAGCGCCGGATCATGGCCATGGCGTCGATGTAGTTGCCCACCGTGAGGCGTTGGACGTCCCAGGGGAGGTGGCTGAGCAGGCCGGGCTGGCCGACCTTGGCGATGATGCCGTAGGAGAACGCCGCGTCGGGGGCCTCGTCCAGGGCCGCCGACAGCGTGGCCAGTGTGGTGGGGTAGATCAGGTTGTCGGCGTCGAGCATGAAGATGCGGTCGCTGCGGGCCCGGGCGATCCCGAAGTTCCGGGCCGCACCCACCCCGCCGTTGGCCGCCCGGGCCAGCAGCATGGTGGGGAACCAGTCCGCGGACTCCATCAGCCGGCAGACCGCCTCCACCGAGTCGTCCTGGGAGTGGTCGTCCACCACGATGAGCTCGGCCGCCGCCCCCACCGACGCCATCACCGACTCCATGGCCTCGGTGATGAACCGGCAGTAGTTGTAGGAGGTGACCAGGACCGTCACGTCGGGGACGAAGTCGTCCCAGGTGGAGGTGGTGGTGACGTCCACGTGCTCGGCGTCGCCGTAGCGCACGCGGGCCTGGAGGGCCTCGACCTGTTGGACCAGCTGGGTCTCGCTGTCGAGCAGCTCCTTCACCCGGATCCGCTCCTGGCGCTCGGTCTCGAGGATGGCCGCCAGCACCGGGTCGATCGGCGGCCCGACCGGGGCCTCGGGGGGTCGGAAGCCCACGGTCCGGCGGTGGACCAGCACCTGGGCCGCCTCGCGCTCGACCCGCTCGACGAGTGCGCACACCGGGGCCAGCAGGGAGGTGAACTCGAGCTTGGTGCGGACGAAGTCGTAGGCCGCGGCGGCCAGCTCGGCCCGCAGCGGCTCGTCGGTGAGGAGGCTGGCCGCGTACGAGCCGAGGAGATCGGCCGGGGCGGCGATCAGGTGCTCGCCGGGGACCAGCGGTCCGTAGTCGGTCGACGACTCCGACACCACCAGGCACCCGTTGGAGACGGCCTCCAGCACCCGTACCCACTCGAAGTAGGGCGTCTCGCTGGCGTGGATGTTGAGGAGCATCCGGCTGGAGGCCAGCAGGTCCCACTTGTCCCGGGCCGTGACGAACCGGGACCTGGGCTCGGTCATGGGTCGGGGGAACTCGAAGAGGCGGATGTCGGACCGGCAGTCCCACAGGAGGGGGGCGGCCTCCGAGAGGATCTCGTCCCGGCGCGGGGTGAACGATCCGAGGAACAGCAGATCGGTGGGCCGCGGCCTCGCCGCCTGTCCTCCCCACTGGTCCCAGCTCGGGTGGTACCCCAGCTGGAGGTGGTGGGCGTCGAGCCCGAGCCGCCGGAGCTCCGCGACGGCGTACGGGCTGATGTCGAGCACCATCGAGCCGGCGCTGGCGTAGTGGGTGCCGAGGTCGAACCACTCGGTGCCGGGCTGCTCCACCCCGACGCAGATGCTGGCCTCGGCCGCCTCGAGGAGCCGACGCTCACCGCAGCCCTCCTGCAGGGAGAAGAACTCGTGCGGGGCCACCACCAGGTTGACCCGGTCCCGGGCCCGCTCGGGGAGCCCCGGGGCCGGGAACACCGTCCGGTACCCGAGGTCGGCGAGCGCCGCGGCGAGCAGCGCGGCGATCTCCGTCATGAAGATGTTGCCGCGGTCGCTGACGTAGACGTGGTAGTCGACACTCATGAGGGGTTCAACGGCTCCGTGACGGACGTCGACCGGTCCGGGCCCCGGGGATCCCCGGGGCCCCACCGGCCGGAGGCCGACCGAGGCCGCCGGGCGACGTGTCCGGTACCCGGACACCGTCGGTCGGGGACTCCTTTCGCAGGCGTGGGCGTGGTGCCAATGCTAGCGAGTCCCCGACGGTACGAGGGGTGACCCGTGCCAGGCCACGATCCGGTCGACCACCGTCCCGATGAGCTCGTCCCGGTCGCCGACGCACTCGATCCGCAGGTCGGGGTGCGGGGGGACCTCGTAGTCACCGTCCAGGCCCGAGACGTCGGTCAGGCGACCCGACCGGGCCTGGGAGTAGATGTGCTTCGGGTCCCGGGCCACGCAGGTCTCGAGGGGCGTCGAGATGTGGACCTCGAAGAAGGGGACCCCGGCGGCGGCGTGCCGGCGGCGGACCTGTTCGCGGGCCGCCTCGAACGGGCTGATGAAGGCGGCCAGCACGGTGATGCCCGTCGAGGCCAGGATGAGGGCCACCTCGCCGGCCCGGCGGACGTTCTCGTCCCGGGACGCCGGGTCGTAGCCCAGGTCGGCGTTGAGGCCCGTGCGCAGTACGTCGCCGTCCAGGTGGTAGGCCCGGTAGCCCAGCCCGGTCAGGCGGTCGCGGCTCCCCGACGCCAGGGTGGACTTGCCGGCCCCCGACAGTCCGGTGAACCACACCGTGGCGCCCGCCGGGGCATCGGGACCGCTCGGTTCGGGCACCGGCCCACTATCCCACAGCCCCCGGGACGGCCCGGTGCACCGCGAGGCCGCACGGCCCACCGGGGTGCCGCGGCCCGGGCCGTGTTCCGCGGCCCGGTGGCCGTGGCCGTCCACCCGACCGGGTCGTGGCTTGACGGGGGACGACCGCGTGACCTTGACTCGCGACGACCGGCGAGAGACCGGCGCGGCACGCCGCGTCGGACCCGGACCACGACAGGGGAGTCCCATGGCAGACGACATCAAGCTCGACGCGCACCACCGCGTGACCGTGGAGAAGATCTTCCGTCACCCCACGAGCCACAACATCCAGTGGCACGACGTCCTGTCCCTGCTCGAGGCCGTGGCCGTGGTGGAGGAGGTCCGCGACAACCGCTACAAGGTGACCCTGGGAGCGGAGACCGAGACCTTCGAGGTCCCCCGGGGACACGACATCGGCGTCCAGACGGTGGTCGACCTGCGCCGCATGTTGAAGGCCGCCGGCATCTCCGCACCCTCGGCGTGACCCCGGGGCCACGCCGGGTGGTTCAGGGTGGGTACGTGCTGGTGAACGCCAGGTAGACCCCGGCCGCGGCCATGGCCGCGGCGGCTACGACGACCGCCGTCCAGGCCACGGCCCGGGGGACGCGGGCGAGGAGCGCGGCCACCGGCACGAGCAGGGGGAAGGCCGGCAGGAGGAAGCGGGGGATCGAGCTGTAGGTGTTGCGCGACCCCACGGCGACGAGGACAAGCAGGGCGGCGAAGAGCCAGTAGCGCCGGGGAAGTGGTTGGAACCAGGCCGCCACCACCAGCACCACCACGCCCACCAGCAACAGCCCGACCACGGTGGCCGCCGGGCGGGACGACGGACGGAGGAGGTAGTGGGCGGCCCGGGTGGCGTTGTCCAGGCCGGCGTCGAAGTAGACGCCCCATCCGCGCCGCTCGGTGGTGAACCAGGCCGTCGGGCTGCCGGTCAGCACGGCGAGGTAGGCCATCCATCCGAGGTAGGCGACGAGGCCGGCCGCGGCGACCATCAGGGCCCGCACCTGGCGGTGCCGGATGGCCACGGCCACGACGACCGCGACCAGCACCACCCCGGTCGGCCGGGTCAGGCAGGCCAGGGCCACGCAGGCCCCGGCCAGGGCCCAGCGCTCGTCGCACAGGGCCAGCAGGGCGCCCGTGGCCAGCAGGGTGAACAGGGCCTCGGGGTAGGCCAGGGTCAGGACCACGCCCAGCGGGTAGACGGACCACAGGGCCGCCGTCAAGAGCCCCGTACGGTCCGAGGTCCACCGGCGCACGGTGACGGCGATCAGCGCGGCGGCGGCCGCCCCGGCCACCGTGTCGACCAGCAGGGCCCCCACGGGGACGGGGACCCCGGCCAGGCGGAGGACCCCGAGCAGGGACGGGTACAGGGGGAAGAAGGCCAGCGGGGAGGGGGCCAGGGCGCCCGGTGGCCCCGCGGCCAGCGCGTGCGGGTACCAGTGGGTGGCGATCTGTCGGTAGTAGCCGCCGTCGAACACCGTGAGCACGGCGCCGAGGGCCCGCCGGTGGCGATGGGCGTCGACAGCCAGGGCCACCAGGCAGAGGAGGCGGGTGGCCACGAAGACGGCCGCCGCCCGCACCGGGAGGCTCGCCGTCCTCCGTCTCGGCATCGTCTGAGGCACGGCGGGCACCCTCCGGAGGGCTCGGGTCGGCGGACCATCGAACCTACCGCCCGCGCCGCACCGGGCGGTGCGTCCTCCGGTGCCGGGGCCCGGGCCGGTGGCGCCGATGGCCGCCTGCGGTCAGGAGCCGGGCGGCGTGACCGAGGCCACGTTGGGCACCGACGGCTGGAAGTGACCGGCCGGGCCGGAGCCGACGAGCCGCAGGATGTTCCCGGTGATGGCCGCCACCTGCCCGGCCGGACAGTCCGCCGTCCCGGCCGGGCACGGGGTCAGGGAATTGATCCAGTTGTTGTCGCCGGTGTCGAGCACGCCGGCCTTGCTGGTCGGGTCGGTGTAGTACGTCATGTCCGAGTAGGTGACCGTCCCCCACGTGCCCTGGTTGGTGTAGATGTCGGCCAGGGGGATCGGCGAGTGCCCGAGGACCTGGAGGTCGCTCGCCGCTTCACCCGACGGGGCCAGGTGGTCGACGTCGGACTCGATGAGTCCCGGGAGCGCCGAGCCGTCGTGCAGGCCCGTCCCCCGGAAGACCCACGACGACGAGTCGAAGACCACGAAGGGCACGGCGGCACCGGCTTTGAGGTAGCCGCTGTACAGCTCACCCACCAGGGGGACCTCGGACCAGCTGGCCGGGGGCGATGCCCAGGTGTTGCCCGTCACCTCGAGGGGGTCGCCGTGGCCGTCCAGCGGGTCCTCGGTGGCATCGCGGTAGTCGACCTCGAGCCGGTCCGGACCCAGCGCCGAGGGCTCCATGCGCACGTGACGGAGGACCGACGCCGCCCCGAAGAACACGATGTTCACACCCTTCGACACGGCGGTGGCCGCGGCCCGGCGCTCGTTCAACGACCAGGTCTCGTCGTGGCCGAGCGACAGGAGGGCCCGGTGCTGGAGCAGGACCGACGGGTGCTGGTCGACCGTCACGTCGGTGACGTACGACACGTCGAGGCCGTGCTCCTCGGCGTAACGGACCAGCGGGTACTCGTTGGAGAGGAAGTCCGACGCACCGTCGCCGCTGTCGTAGGGACGGTCGAGCGACACCACCCGGGCCCGGTTGCACACGGGATAGCTCCCCGAGCCCGGGGGGCACGGTCCGACGCCCTGGTAGAAGGAGTAGCCGCCGTAGGCGTTCCAGCCCTCCTCCACGAAGGTCCGGTTCATGAGCAGGTAGGCGGCGTGACTGCCCGGGTCCCACACGGTGAGGGGGACATAGGCCTGCTCGCCTCCGCTCCCCACCAGCTTCAACAGGTAGTCGCCGGGGACGAAGGCCGAGGTGACCGTGAAGGTGAGCGAGCTCGACCAATTGGCACAGCTCACCATGTTGATCCCCGGTGTCGTCTGGCACGGGGGCTGGACCATGCCGGCCACCCGGGGCGACACCCAGACCTGGCGGGCCCCCAGGCCCTGGTAGTAGCCCATGCGGTAGGCGACGACGCGGAAGGTCGGCGCGGTCGTCGAGACGTACAGGCTGACCTCGTCACCCAGCTGGGCGTACGTGAGGTCGGCGAACCCCTCGATGCCGTCCGGTCCCCGGTGGTCCGGGATGATCCATGACGTGGTGCCGGGGCGGCGGTTCTCGGCCACGACGGCCGACGAGACGACGCCGACGGGACCGGGGGCTGTCGTACCCGAGGGATCGGGCGCCCCGGCCGCCACACCCACCGCCACCGGGGTGAAGACCCGCGCCTGGGCCGGCCCGGTCGCCGAGGGTGCCGACGGGCCGACGGCCAGCAGGACCAGGGTCCCCACCAGGACCACGGCCACCAGCCCCCCGAGCGCCTTCCACCACAGGTACGGGGGGTCCGGGACCGGTCTCGGCAAGGTGGTGTCCGTCATCTCCGTTGATCGATCGTCGTCCGGCCGGTGTCCCACCGGGTGCCGGGGCCGACCCGTGGACGCCGGCGGGAACCGCTGGCTTCAAGGCGTGACGAGGCTAGCAGCGGCCCACGGCGGGCGGCAGGCGGGGTCGCCCGGGCGGGACCGCCCAGGGGCGGGGTGACCCGACTACTGCACGTAGGCGAAGACGTCGATGATGAAGTGGGTGGCGAGGGAGGTGTAGATGTTGATGACCCCGTTGGTCCCGAGCGGACAGAAGAAGAAATTGGGGAAGGCGTGCTGCCCGGTCGGGGCCGGATTGACGTTCGAGACCGTGGGCTGGGTCGCGTCCTTCGGGAACAGTGTCAGGTATCCCCCGGTCAGGTAACCACCATTGCCTGACGGCGCCACCGCCGTGAGGTTGCCGAACGCCGCGACGGCGTCGGAAGGGATGCCACCCGCACCGGCGAGTTTCACCTCATAGGTGTAGCCGGCCGGCGACGGCTGGTTCCCCCCGTCCACACGGGTGTCCCAGACCCGGACCGGGGTGAAGACGTCGCCGGTGCCGGCCGGGTCGTCCACCCGCACGGCGTTGATGCGCTTCCACCGGTTGGCGGTGTCGCCCTCCACCCCCCGCGAGGCCCAGAGGACGCCGGCGTCGGAGCGGACCAGCTCGTGGTACACCGTGCCGCCGGCGGTGGTGTTCGGGCTCCACGTGGGCGACGGTGACGGCCCGTCGGTAAGCACGGCCAGCTGGCCCAGCCGGCCGGTCCCCGCGCACTTGACGTCCGAGGCGTCGTTGCCCATCCCGGCGATGCCCGCGGCCTCGTTGTCACCGGTCTCGATGACCGAGACCGTGAACGCCGCCCCGTTCAGGCCCGAGGTGGTGAGCGACGTGAGGTCGGTGCCGGTGTTGGACTCGCCGATCAGGACGGCATCGCCGTCGGCCGCCCCGGCCTGGGAGGCGGTGCCGAGGACCAGGGCCGCGGTGCCGGCCGCGGCGCCGGCCCCGGCCAGGGTCAGCAATTGGCGGCGGCTGCGGGGACGTAGCGTGACGTCGTCACGCGTCGACGACGGATCGATCATGGTCCGGTCCTTCCGTAGGGTGATCCGCACGGTAGCTCGCGTGGCACCGGTGGGGCGTCCGGCGACGGTGGAGGTGCCGCCTGCCCACTACTGCACGTAGGCGAAGATATCGATGACGATGTGGGTCTCGACGGAGTTGTAGACGAAGAGCGACTGCTCCCCGCCGACGGCACAGAAGAAGAAGTTGGGGAAGGCGTGCTGGCCGGTCGGCGCCGGGTTCACGTTGGAGACGGTGGGCATGATCGATCCGTAGGGAAAGAGCGTCAGATAGCCGCCGCTGGCGAACCCGCCGGACCCCGGTGCCACGGCCGTCAGGTTGCCGAAGACGGCCACGGCATCGGCGGGGATCCCGTTCGTGTCGGCGACCACGATCTGGGTCTCCTCCGTGGCCGGGATCGGATCGCCGGACCCCGTCCGGGAGTCGTAGACCCGCACGGGGACGAACACGTCCCCGGTGCCGGCGGCGTCGTCCACCCGCACGGCGTTGATGCGCTTCCACCGGTTGGCGGTGTCGCCCTCCGCCCCGCGCGAGGCCCAGAGGACCCCGGCGTCGGAGCGGACCAGCTCGTGGTACACCGTGCCACCGGCGGTGGTGTTGGGGCTCCACGACGGTGACGGCCCGTCGGTGAGCACGGCCAGCTGGCCCAGCCGGCCGGTCCCCGCGCACTTGACGTCCGAGGCGTCGTTGCCCATCCCGGCGATGCCCGCGGCCTCGTTGTCACCGGTCTCGATGACCGAGACCGTGAACGCCGCCC
>Ga0302157_10001497_pt1 | contig 28614 bp, 29 predicted proteins | sample I_Bog_N3_3_FD_193502 | JGI IMG/M metagenome (GOLD analysis project Ga0302157, IMG submission 193502) | Peat permafrost microbial communities from Stordalen Mire near Abisko, Sweden - I_Bog_N3_3 | ecosystem: Environmental > Terrestrial > Soil > Wetlands > Peat | place: Sweden: Abisko, Stordalen... | reverse complement strand
TGGTCTCCGCCGTGCGCGCCAGCGGAGCCGAGATCGTCACCGTCTCGCTGCGGCGCGAGGCGGCGCGAATCCGCGAGGGCCAGGATTTTTGGCGCCTCGTCCGCGAACTCGGCGTGCGCGTGTTGCCCAACACCGCCGGTTGCCACAGCGTCAAGGAGGCGGTCACCACCGCCGAAATGGCGCGCGAGATTTTCGGCACGGCCTGGATCAAGCTCGAAGTCATCGGCGAGGCCGACACCTTGCAGCCCGACGTCTTTGGCCTGGTCGAAGCCGCGCGCATCCTCGCCGCCGGCGGTTTCGAAGTGTTCCCCTATACGACCGAGGATCTCGTGGTCGCCGAAAAGCTCGTCGAGGCCGGCTGCAAGGTGCTGATGCCCTGGGGCGCGCCGATCGGCTCCGGCAAGGGCCTCAACAATGTGTTCGGCCTGCGCGCGATGCGCGCCCATTTCCCTGAAATCCCGCTCGTGGTCGACGCCGGCATCGGCTTGCCGAGCCACGCCGCCGCGGCGATGGAACTCGGCTACGACGCCGTGCTGCTCAACACCGCCGTCGCCAAGGCCGGCGATCCCGTCGCCATGGCCAGGGCGTTCGCGCTGGCTATTGAAGCGGGACGCACGGCTCTGGCCGCCGGCCCGATGGAGCCGCGCGACATGGCCGCGCCTTCGACCCCCGTACTCGGACGCGCGAATCTCTCATGAGCCTTGACCCGTTTTACCCCATCGTCGACAGTTCGGCCTGGGTCGCGCGCGTCGTGGCCTGCGGCGCCAGGCTCGTGCAATTGCGCATCAAGGATTGCGCCGAACCCGAGGTCGAGCGCGAGGCGCGCGCTTCGCTGGCGATCTGCGAAGCCCAGGGCGCCATTTTGGTCGTCAACGATCATTGGCGCGTCGCATTGTCGATCGGCGCGCCTTATGTGCATCTCGGCCAGGAGGACCTCGAAGAGGCCGACCTCGGCGCCATCCGCTGGGCCGGCGTGAAGCTCGGAATCAGCACCCACGACGAGGCGGAACTGGAGCGCGCGATGCAATTCTCACCGGACTATATTGCGCTCGGGCCGATCTTCCCGACGATTCTGAAGACAATGCGCTTCGGCCCCCAGGGGTTGCAGCGCATCGGCGAGTGGAAAAGCCGGATAGGGGACATTCCGCTCGTCGCCATCGGCGGGCTCAGCGTCGAGCGCGGCCGGCAATGCCTCGCCGCCGGCGCCGACATCGTTTCCGTCGTCACCGACATCACCCTCAACGCCGATCCCGACGGGCGCGCCCGCGAGTGGGTCGCGGCGACGCGCTCATGACCCAACGCCCGATAGCGCTCAGCATCGCCGGGTCGGATTCCAGCGCCGGCGCCGGCGTGCAAGCCGACCTGAAAACCTTTTCCGCGCTCGGCGTCTACGGCGCGACGGCGATCACCGCCATCACCGCGCAGAACACCGTCGGCGTGCGCGCGGTTCACATGGTTCCCGCGCCGCTGGTCGCGGCGCAGATCGACGCCGTGTTCGAGGATTTCGACGTCGTCGCCGTCAAGATCGGCATGCTCGGCGCGCCGGAGATCGCCTTGGCGGTGGCGACCAATCTCGGCGCCCGGCGCGCGTTCGTCGTCTACGATCCCGTGCTGGCGTCGTCGAGCGGCGGCATGCTGGCGCGCGCCGGGCTCATGGAAACGGCCAAGGCGCGCCTGCTTCAGCACGTCGATTGCCTGACGCCGAACCTGAACGAGGCCGGCGCATTCCTGAACGTCGCGCCCGCGCAAGACGAGGACGAAATGCGCGCGCAGGGCGCGGCGCTGCTGAAGCTCGGGGCCCGCGCCGTGCTGATGAAGGGCGGTCATCTCGACGGCGACGCCGTCGACTGGTTGATCACCCCGGAAGGCGCCCAGCGCTTCGCCGCTCCGCGCATCGAATCCGTCCACCTGCATGGCACCGGCTGCACGCTTTCCAGCGCCATCGCCGCCTATGTCACCCTCGGCGAGCCGCTCAATGAGGCGGTGCGTCTGGCCAAGATCTTCGTCCGCGACGCGATCGAAGCGGGCCGCGACGGTCGATTGGGGCAGGGAGCGGGACCGCTGATCCAGATGCCGCTCCGGCAAGGGTGATTTCGCAATGTCCGCGGTGAGATCCGAGCAGGCCGAAGCCTTTCTGCGCGCCCCGCCGCGCGAGGTCAGGCTGTTCCTGCTGCACGGCGAGGCCGAAGGGCTCGTCTGGGAGCGATCGCGGGCGCTGGCCAAGGTTTTGTGCGAACGCGAAGGCGCCGACGCTTCGGTGGTCAGGATCGACGGCGACAAGTTGGTCGCCGATCCCGACGCCTACACTTCGGACCTCTACGGCATCTCGCTGTTCGGCGGCGTCCGCGTGCTGTCGATCAGCGCCGGAAAACGCGATCTGACCGGCGCGCTGCAACCGCTCGCCCAGCAATCGTCGCCGGACGTGATCGTCGTCGTCGAAGCCGGCGCGCTGAAGAAGGATTCGGCGCTGCTCGCTTTGTTCACCCTGAGCCGCCTTGCCGCGACGATCGAATGCGCCGAGGACAGTCCGGCCGACGTAGGCCGATTCGTCGACGAGCAGGCGAGGCAAGCGGGAATCGCCATCTCGCAGGAAGCCCGCGACGCTCTCAGCGTCTTGCTCGGATCCGACCGGCTCAGCAACCGGCACGAACTCGAAAAACTGTTCCTCTATGCGCTGGGCAAGGCTTCGATTGGCATCGAGGATCTGGTCGCCGTGGTCGCTGGAACGGAGTTGTCGCCGCTCGAAGAGCTGTTCGACGACGCGCTCTCGGGCAAACTGAAAACGCCGCGCGACGCGCTCGCCAACTTCGTCGGCGACCCCGCCGATCTGCAAAGCTTCCCCTATCGCCTCGTCTCGCAGCTTCTCGCGCTGCTGATCCTCGGCGAGGACATCGCGCAGGGCCAGAATTTTCAGCAGGCGTTGCGCGAAGTGCAATGGCGGGTGAAATCCTCGCCGATCGCCAGCCTGCAACATCAGACTCAGCGTTGGCGCCCGCCCGCCGTCAAGCGCCTGCTGCCGATCGTCGTCAAGCTGCTGGCGCGCTCGCGACAACACAGCCGCCTGTCGGGCATTCTGATGGAGCGGTTCTTCTGGAACGTGATCACCCAGGCGCGGTGAAGCTGCCTTCCAGCGCCTCCTCGACGAACAGTTCCGGCGCGTCGAAAAATTGTTTGAGCAGGCGAAAATGCCCGGTGTCGCGAACTTGGATAGGCTTCAATTCTCCGCCGTCGATCCCCAGCAGCGTCGCGCCGGGATAGGCCATCAGCACGGGCGAATGCGTCGCCATGATGATCTGGCAGCCGAAGTCGCGCTCCATCCGCCGCAACATCTTCAGGAATACGATCTGCCGTGATGGCGACAGCGCCGATTCTGGCTCGTCGAAGATGAAGAACCCGCGCTGCCGGACTCGCTCCTCGAAGAAGCGCAGAAAACCTTCGCCGTGGGAGTGGGACAAGAAATCGGCTCCCGATCCGGCTTCGTCCAGATAGCGTGCCACCGAAAAGAAGCTCTCGGCGCGAAAGAACCAGCCGCGGGTGATCTTCGGCAACCAACCGGCGCGCAAGGCGGGCGCCAGCCCGACGCCGCTCCTGTCCAAGGCGCGCGAATGATCGACGGGACGATAGCCGTTGCCGCCGCCGGCCTCGTCGAAGCCCGCAAGGGCGGCGATGCCTTCCAGCAGCGTCGATTTTCCGCTGCCGTTTTCGCCGACGATGATCGTCACCGGGGTTTCGAAGGCCAGTTCAAAGTCCCGTTTGGCGAACAGTGGCAGCGTGAAAGGGTATTCGTCCCAATCCGCCACTTTGTCCGGTTCGATCAGGATGCGGCGGAGGTAAGGAGCCGGAAGTTCGGCGGGACGACGGCGCGACATGACGACTCCGCGAAGAGGGAATGTCAGTATATGGCGGCGTTGGTGCGAAAGCGCCGTTTCCGGAGGGCGCAACTAAGTGTAACGGCCAGGCGGCTGGGGCCGTAGCCCGTTGGCCCCTGGATGGCCACGCCTTCGGCTCGCGATGACGAGAATCCCTAACTCAAAATCACTCCACCACTTCGGTCTTTAAAAACTCTTCCAGCCAGTGGATGTCGTATTCGCCGTTCTGGATGTCGGTGTTGCGCACCAGGGTGCGGAACAACGGCAGGGTGGTTTCGACGCCGTCGACGATGAACTCGTCCAGGCTGCGGCGCAGTCGCATCAGCGCTTCCGTGCGGTTGCGGCCGTGGACGATCAGCTTGCCGACCAACGAATCGTAGAAGGGCGGGATGACGTACCCCTGATAGGCGGCGCTGTCGACGCGGACGCCGAGTCCGCCGGGCGGATGGAAATAGGTGATGCGCCCGGGAGACGGCATGAACGTGCGGGCGTGTTCTGCGTTGACGCGGCATTCGATCGCCGCGCCCGAAATGCGCACTTCGTCCTGCGTGATCGTCAGCGGCGAGCCGGCGGCGATCTTGATCTGCTCGTTGACGAGGTCGATGCCTGTTATCATCTCGGTCACAGGATGCTCGACCTGGATGCGCGTGTTCATTTCGATGAAATAGAACTTGCCGTCCTCGTAGAGGAATTCGACCGTGCCGACGCCGATATAGCCGAGTTCGGCCATGGCGCGGGCGACGATGCCGCCGATCTCCTCGCGCTGATCGGGGTTTAGCGCGGGCGAAGGGCCTTCCTCCCAGACCTTCTGATGCCGGCGCTGCAGCGAGCAATCGCGCTCGCCCAGATGAATGGCGCGGCCCTGCCCGTCGCCGAGCACCTGGATTTCGATATGACGCGGCTTTTGCAGATATTTTTCCAGATACACCGCATCGTCGCCGAAAGCCGATTTGGCCTCGGCCTTGGCGGTGGAGATCGCCGAAAGCAGGTCGTCCGCGGTCAGCGCCACCTTCATGCCGCGCCCGCCGCCGCCCGAGGCCGCCTTGACGAGCACGGGATAGCCGATTTCGGCGGCGATCTTCAGCGCTTCCGTTTCGTCGTTGACGGCGCCCTCGGAGCCGGGAACGCAGGGGATGCCGAGCCGCGTCGCCGTGCGCTTGGCTTCGATCTTGTCGCCCATGATCCTGATGTGCTCGGACTTCGGCCCGATGAAGGCGATGCCATGCTCCTCGAGGATTTCGGCGAAGCGGGCGTTTTCGGAGAGAAAGCCATAGCCGGGATGGACCGCGTCGGCGCCGGTGATCTCGCAGGCCGCCAGCAGGGCGGGAATGTTCAGATAGGAATCGCGCGCCGGCGGCGGGCCGATGCACACGCTCTCGTCGGCGAGTTTTACGTGCATGGCCTCTTTGTCCGCGGTCGAATAGACGGCGACGGTCGCTATACCCAGCTCCTTCGCCGCCCGTAGAACGCGGAGAGCGATTTCGCCGCGATTGGCGATCAGGATCTTGTCGAACATGCGGGGAGTCCTTGTTTCGCCCCCTCTGCCCTCCGGGCCTGTCGAGGCCTCGGGAGAGGGTCGGGGGGAGGGGAACGACGTTAACCCTCGGCCGGTCCTTCGCGCCGCCCTCGGTCCAAACCGGGGCCGGCCGTTCGGATCACTCGATGATCATCAGCGCCTGGCCATATTCGACCGGCGAGCCGTTCTCGACCAGGATTTGCGTCACCTTCCCGGCGCGCGGCGCGGAGATTTCGTTGAAGGTCTTCATGGCCTCGACGAGCAGGATCTTGTCGCCGGCCTTCACCGTCGACCCGATCTCGACGAAAGCCTTCGACTCCGGATTCGCCCGCAAATAAGCGGTGCCCACCATCGGCGACTTGACGGCGCCGGGGTGATCGCTCGGCGAAAGCTCGGCGATCGGCGCCACGGCCGCGGCGCCCGGCGCGGCCAGGGGCGTCGGCAGCACGTAGGTCGCGTCGGCGGCCTGCCGATGGCGAGCGACCCGGATCCGCAGCCCTTCGTGTTCGACCTCGATCTCGGAGAGATCGTTGCACGTGGCGATCTTGGCGAGCGCCTCCACCATGGAAATATCAATTCCGCTCGTCGATTGGGACGTCTCGGCGGCGGCGTTCGGTTTCTTGGTCAATTGGCGGGTTCCGCTATTTCGTTTTGCGAACGAACGCTACGAATCCGCGGCTCTATAGCTCGCATGGCCCCGTAAATAAAGGGCGCAACGCGGCACATCCGCAGGCGTGGGGCTCAAATGGGCGCCACGACGCGGACGCGGTCAGGCCGAAGCCATCCAAGCTCCGCAGCTCTCAACCCTCCGCCAAAGCCGCTTCCCGCTCTCTGGCCGCCGGCGTCTCCGCCCTCGCCCAAACCCTAACGTCATGGAACGCCGAGCCGCCGAACGGCGCAACGCTGTCGTCGCCGGTGAGCGTGTTGATGCCCTTGCCGTCGAGAAAATCCCGGTTGTCCCAGAGGCCTTCACTGACGATCAACCCGCGCGCCCCTCCCGGATTGAATTTGACATGCAGGCGCACTTCGCCGCGTGGATTGCCGAGCGTGACGATTTCGCCGTCGGCGACGCCAAGTTCCGCCGCGTCGGCGGGGTGCATCAGCGCTGAGGGCCGCCGCTCGCGGCCACGCGAGGTCGGCGTCTCGTTGAAGCTGGAATTGAGGAAGCCGCGCGCCGGGGATGTGGCGAGCTTGAACGGATGCGCGGCGTTCGCCGTTTCGTTGGCGGCCCAATGGTCGGGCAGGGACGGCGCCTCGCGCCAGCGTCCGACGAGCCCGTCGTTGTCGATGGGCACGTTGGGCCAATCGGCGGCGAAGTGGAACTTGCCGTCCTCGTGGCCGAAGCCGTCGAGGAAATGCGCCTTCTCGAAAGGCGGTTGACAGTCGATCCAGCGCTTGGCCTCGAGTTCGGCGACCGTGCCGCGCCCCGAGGCTTGCAGCGTCCAATCGACGATTTCGCGTGGGCTCATTGCGAAGCCGCGATGCTCGGCGCCGACGAGCTTGGCGAGCGCGGAAATGACCTCGTGGTTGGAGCGGCAGCCCTCGGGCGGCTCGATCGCCTTGGCGGCGAATTGCAGGTTTTGATGCGCGCTGGCGGTATAGATGTCATCGTGCTCCAGGAACATGGTCGCCGGCAGCACGATGTCGGCATGGCGCGCCGTGTCGGTCATGAACTGCTCGTGGACCGCAACGAACAGATCCTCGCGTAAAAATCCCTTGCGGACTTTCTCCTGGTTCGGGGCGACCACCATCGGATTGGTGTTCTGGATGATCATCGCCTTGACCGGCGGACCGCCCTTCAGCGCGTCCCGCTCGCCGGTGAGGATTGCGCCGAGCCTGGACTGGTCGAGCCGGCGCACGCTCGCGTCCAGCGCGTCGAGGCCGGAGATCAGCGTCTTGTCGAGCTTGTAGACGGCGCTCGAGGAATGCAGGGCGCCGCCGCCCTCATGCGCCCAGGCGCCGGTGACGGCGGAAATACACAACGCGGCGTGCATGTTCGTCGCGCCGTTGCGCTGCCGCGAAAAGCCGTAGCCGAGGCGGAAGAAACTGCGCTTGTTGCGGCCGACCAGCGCGGCGAAGGCTTCGATCGCGTCGACGCCGAGGCCGGTGATTTCCGACGCCCATTGCGGCGTGCGGGACCGCAGATGCGCCTCCAGCGCTTCCGGCGCGTCGGTGTAGCGCGCCATGTAATCCCGGTCGGCGTAACCGTCGCGGAAGCACACGTGCATCACCGCGCAGGCGAGCGCGCCATCGGTGCCCGGCCGCAGGATCAGCGCCAGATCGGCCTGCCTCGTCGTGTCGGTCGGGTAGATGTCGATGGCGACGATCTTCGCGCCGTTGATTTTTCGCGCCCGCGTCGCGTGGGTCATCAGGTTGACCTGCGTGGCGACCGCGTTGGTTCCCCAGATGACGACGACGTCGGACTTTTCCATCTCGCGCGGCGAGATCCCCGACATCCGGCCAGTTCCGGCGATGTAGCCGGGCCAGGCGATGCCGGTGCAGATGGTGCCGAAATAGCGGGAATAGCGTTTTACGTGCGTTAGCCGGTCGAGCCCGTCGCGCATGACGAGGCCCATTGTGCCGGCGTAATAATAGGGCCAGACGCTTTCGGCGCCGAACTCGCGCTCGGCCCTCAGGAAAGCGTCGGCAATGCGTTGCAGGGCCTCGTCCCAGGAGATCGGCGCGAATTGGCCCGATCCTTTCGGCCCGTTGCGCAGCAGGGGCAGCGTCAGCCGGTCGGGATGATGGATGCGCTCGGCATAGCGCGCCACCTTCGCGCAGACCACGCCTGCGGTGTAATATTGGTCCGGCGAGCCATGGACACGGCCGATGCGGCTGCCGCCGATCACTTCGACGTCCAGCGCGCACACCGACGGGCAGTCGTGCGGGCAGACCGAGGGCTTTCTGACGAGGTCGAGCGGCGCGTTCATCGGCGGACTCCTTGGCGTCCCATGCTGCCGAATATGGAGGCTCTTGGCAAATGCAACTATAAGTTGTATTTACGCTTCATGCTCACGCGACCTCTAAAACGATTCGCCGGCGCGTTCGCCGCGTTTCTGCTCTCGGGCGCCGCGTCGGCCCGTATCGAGGTTCACTACGCGCCGTCGGAAAATCTCGAGGCGATCGACGTCGACCTCATCGACAAAGCCGAAAGCTCGATCGACATGGCGGCTTACGTGCTCTCCGACGGCGCGGTGATCGACGCGCTGCGCGACGCGGCGGAGCGCGGCGTAACGATCCGGATCTACCTCGACAAAGGCCAGTTCGCCGAGCACGGCCCGCGCCAGGGCGGCGAGATCGAGGCTCTGCTCAGCTATCCCAACGTCTTCGCCCGGGTGAAGGGCAGGGGCGTGCTGATGCACCTGAAGGCCTTTGCGGTCGATGGCGTGATGCTGCGCACCGGCTCCGGCAATTTCTCCCGCTCCGGTCTGTCGGCGCAGGACAACGACGTCGTGCTGGTCGACGATCCCGCCGCCATCCAAGCCTTCGAGCGCAATTTCGACGCCATTTTCGCCCGCGCCACCAATCCGCAGGCCCTGCTGGCGAGGGACAGGGGCGGGCCGAGGTAGGGGTTGCGGCCCGGCGCTCTCATTGGCTAACAAGCCCTCGCGGCCGCCGCGCCGCGCCAACGGGAGCTTGGGCCATGCAGCGACGTCAATTGGGACGCGACGGCGCGTCGATTTCGGCGGTCGGCCTCGGCTGCATGAGTTTCGGCGGCTTCTACGGGCCGGCCGACGAGGCGACGTCGCTGGCGACGCTCGGCGCCGCGCTGGATTACGGCGTCGACCATTGGGACACCGCCGACGTCTATGGCATGGGCCTCAGCGAGACGATCATCGGCAAATTTTTTGCCCAAAACCCGGGCGGGCGCGAGCGCGTGACGCTGGCGACGAAATTTGCGATCCGCCGCATGCCCGATGGTTCGCGCGGGTTCGACAACAGCGCCTCCTACATGGCGACCGCGCTGGAGGCGTCGCTGAAGCGGCTCGGAACCGACCACGTCGACCTCTATTACGTCCACCGCATCGACACTGGGATTCCGATCGAGGACACAATCGGCGCGCTGGCGCGCCACGTCGAAAGCGGCAAGATCCGCGCCATCGGCATCAGCGAAATGGCCCCCGACACGTTGCGCCGCGCCGCCAGCGTGCACCCGATCGCCGCGATCCAGTCGGAATATTCGCTTTGGACGCGCGGCGCCGAAGGCGGGCTGCTGCAGGCCTGCGAGGAGGTCGGCGCGACCTTGGTCGCCTTCTCGCCTGTGGCGCGCGCTTATCTGGCGGGCGTATTGCAGGACGTCGAGACGTTCGCCAAAGGCGATTTCCGCGCCGACAATCCGCGTTTTCTGGGTCTCAACTGGCGGCGCAATCGCGAAAGGCTCGGTCCCTATCTCGATTACGCCCAGGCGCTCGGCGTCGCGCCGGCGACGCTCGCCATCGCCTGGATAATCGCCAAATCGCCGCGCATCGTCCCGATCCCGGGCACCCGCACCGCCGCGCATCTGAAGCAATGCGCCGACGGCGCCGCGCTGGCGTTGACTGAAGCACAACTCGACGATCTCGAGCGCCTCCTGCCCATCGGCTTCGCCGCCGGAGACCGCTACCCCCCGTCGCATTGGATGGGAATCGAGAAATATTGAGGCGGGTTGTCCTGGATTCCGTTCACCGCCTTCAGGCGAAAAAAGGGGTGGCGCGGCGCATCAGTAGTGATAGCGGCACTGGGCGATGAGCAAGCCTTCGGGCGTCGGCCGATAGACGAGCCGATGTTCCTGGGTCAGGCGTCTCGACCACCAGCCCGATAAATCGCCGCGCAAGGGTTCGGGCTTGCCCGTTCCCTGAAACGGGGTACGCGCGCTTTCCTTGATCAGGGCGTTGAGACGCGCGAGCAATTTCGGATCGGCGGCTTGCCAGTGAAGATAGTCTTCCCAGGCGCGCTCGCTAAAAATCAGTTTCACTCGATGAGGGTCTTTTCGACGCCGAGCCCCTCTTCGAGCTCCTTTATCGAGGTCAGAAGGCGCTCGGCGTTGGCGGGGCTACGCAGCAAGTGCTGCGTCTCTTCGTAAGAAGCGAAATCCTCCAAGGAAATCAGCACTGCGGACGGTTTGCCGCGGTCTCGAGTGATGATTACGGGCTCGCGGTCAGCATTGACGCGGTCAATGGCGGCGGCGAGGTTGCGGCGAAGTTCGGAATAGGATGTTACGCGCATGGCGTAATTGTACGCGAATAGGTACGCATGTCAAACCTTGCGTCAGAGACCGCCAGCTTGTTCAACGCGGAGCTTGTCGTCTTCGCGATCCTGACGCCACTCGGCAGCGAGGCGTTGTCCTTGGTCGGCTTGCGACCGCCAAACATCGCGGAAAGGAAACGTTATGACTTCCGATAAACATGCCCCCGGCTTCGTGCCTGGGCGTGGCTTCACCCAAGAGGATTGGGATGAGGCCAGCGATAATCCTGAGATTACGGAGACGCAATGGGCATCGGCGCGACCGTTGACCGATACGCGACCCGAGCTCGAGAGCGCGATGCGCCGGGGTCGTGGCAATCCAAGAACTCCCACGAAGGATTTGGTGTCGCTGCGCCTGGATAAGGAAGTGCTCGCCGCGCTTCGCGGCAGCGGTCCGGGCTGGCAGAAAAGGGCCAACGACATGCTGCGGAAGGGCTTGGGGATCGACATAGATGGTAGTTTGGACGCCTCGCGATGAGGCCAGACACGTCATATCGATGAGGCGCCGCCATGAGCGTGAATCCCAGAAAATCTGCGAGCGCCTGGGTTGATCCGGACGACGGGCCGGAATGGTCGGACGCGATGCTTTCCCGCGCCGAACTCGCGGAGGGGGAAAAGATTCTGCGTCCCGCGACAGGGACACTCAGAGGGCGCGGCCGTCCGCGCGTCGCATCGCCGAAGCGCAAGTCTCCGTTCGACTCGATCAAGATGTACTCGCCGGTCTCAAGAGCACCGGCCCAGGTTGGCAGAACCGAATGAACGAAGCCCTGCGCGAATGGCTGGCGCGGTGGACTGTCCCCCTCGCGTGAGACACGCGCCCGATTCACTGACAGCCCGCTCCACGGCGCTCCGCCCCTCACACATGCTCCGCTCCCTTCACCAGAGGCCCGGCCGCTTTTGGCGCACGAAGGGAGCGTCGGCCTTCACGCCGACGATGTTTCCAACGCACAGGGTCGTCGGCCTGGAGGCCGACGCTCCGGTGGACATGGCGGCAGAGGCGTGGGAATTTGGGGCATGACCGCATCGCGGGAACACAAGGGCTGGTATCGCCCGCGCGGCGTTCCGCATTTCGATACGCCGGAGCGACCGCAATTCGTTACGTTTCGTCTTGCCGACTCGCTTCCCGCGCGAGTCGTGAATGCGCGCGCCGGAGAGGGCGCCGCCGTCTATCGGCGTCGCATCGAAGCGGCGCTTGATGCGGGCGAAGGCGAGTGCTGGCTCGCGCGCCCGGAATTGGCCGAGATCGTTCGCCAAGCGCTGCTGAACGGTTGCGGTCGGTCTCATGACCTATGCGCCTATGTCGTGATGCCGAACCACGTGCACGTGCTCACCGTTTTCCGCGTGGATTTCCGCCTGCCCGATGTCGTGCGAAGCTGGAAAGGCTATTCGGCCCGCCAGATCAACGCGAGACTCGGCCGTCAGGGGGCGTTCTGGCAAAAGGACTATTTCGATCGTTACGTTAGGGACGAAGCGCATTTCGAGCGCGTTCGCGCCTATATCGAAAACAATCCAGTGGCGGCGGGACTGATTTCGAACGCCGCCCATTGGCGCTTAAGCAGTCTGGCTCACGAAGGGCGCGTCGGCCTTCAGGCCGACGATGTTTCCAACGCGTAGGGTCGTCGGCCTGGAGGCCGACGCTCCGGATCCCTCACACATGCTCCACCGCCACCACCCCCGCCACCGCCTTCAACGCTCCCGCAAGCGCCCCCGTCACCGGATACCGCCCCGGCAGCTTCAGCTCGACCTCGCCCTCCTTCGGCCCGAGCATCACGATCAGCGAGATTTCGCCGTCGCCGCGGCCGATCAGCCGCTCGGCGATCGAAGGCAGGGGGGATTCGTCGCGGACGAACACTTTTAGGCCCTTGTGGCGGCGGGCGGCGGCCTCGGCGAGCGATTCCACCGAGGTTATCCGGGCGCGCACCTCTTCGCCCTCGATATTCGCCTGGATCGTCAGCAGCACGTCGGAGCCTTTTTCCAGCAGGTCGCGATACAGCGCCAGCCCCTCCGAGAAAATGATCGCCTCATATTGGCCGCTGGGGTCGGAGAGCTGGATGATGCCGAGCTTCGAGCCGGACTTGGTGCGTCGCTCGAAGCGGTCGAGCACGCTGGCGGCGAGCGTGCCTGATGTCGCGCCGCCGCGCACCCTGCGGACGAATTCGGTCCAGCGCTGGGCGCCGAGTTTCTTCAGCACGCTGTCGTAGGCCTCCAAGGGATGGCCGGAGAGGAAGAAGCCGATGGCGTCGAACTCGCGGCCCAAGCGTTCCGCCGCATTCCACGGAATCGCCTTGACGCGCATCGGATGAGCGTCGGTGTCGCCGAACAGGCCGGACTGGCCCGCCTGCCGCTCCTGCGCCCGCGACTGCGCCAGCCCGAGCAGCGGCTCGACGGAGGCGAAGGCGACGGCGCGCTCCGGCTCCAGACAATCGAACGCCCCGGCGTTGGCGAGGCACTCCAGCGCCTTCTTGTTGACCGCGCGCGGATCTATGCGCCCGGCGATGTCGGCAAACGAGGCGAACTTGCGGGCGCCCCTCGCGGCAACCAGCGCCGCCGCCTGCGCGCCGCCGACCCCCTTGACCGCGCTCAGAGCGTAATGGAGATGCGGCCGGCTGTCGGCGTCGTAGCGGACCTCGAAATCGACCTCGGATTCGTTGGCCGACGGCGATACGACCTTGATGCCGATGCGTTGCGCCTCGGCGCGGAATTCGGAGAGTTTATCCGTGTTCGACTTGTCGAGCGTCATCGACGCCGCCAGGAATTCGGCGGGGTGGTTGGCCTTGAACCACGCCGTCCAATAGGCGATCAGCGCATAGGCCGCCGCGTGGCTCTTGTTGAAGCCGTAGTCGGCGAATTTGGCTAACAGATCGAAGATCTCGTCGGCGTTCGCCTGCTTCACGCCGCCTTCGACCGCGCCCCTGACGAAACGCGCGCGCTGCGAATCCATCTCGGACTTGATCTTCTTGCCCATCGCGCGCCTGAGCATGTCGGCTTCCCCCAGCGAATAGCCGCTGAGGATCTGCGCGATCTGCATCACCTGTTCCTGATAGATGATGACGCCGTAAGTCTCCTTCAGCACCGGCTCGACCTTGGCGTGCATGTATTCGGGCTCCTCCTGCCCGAGCTTGCGCGCGCAATAGGTGGGGATGTTGGCCATCGGGCCGGGGCGGTAGAGCGCGACGAGGGCGATGATGTCCTCGAAACGGTCGGCGCGCATTTCGACCAGCGCCTTGCGCATGCCGACGCTTTCCAGTTGGAACACTCCGACCGTTTCGCCGCGCCCGAGCATCTCGAAGGTTTTCTTGTCGTCGAGCGGGATGAGACCCAGCTCGATTTCGATTTTGCGCCGCGCGATCAGCTCCTGCGCGATGCGCAGGGTGGTAAGGGTCTTCAGGCCGAGGAAGTCGAATTTGACCAGCCCGGCGGGCTCCACCCATTTCATGTTGAACTGGGTCGCCGGCATGTCCGACTTCGGGTCCTTGTAGAGCGGCACCAGTTCGACCAGGGGACGGTCGCCGATCACCACGCCGGCGGCATGGGTCGAGGCGTTGGAATAGAGGCCCTCGAGACGCTCGGCGATCGCCAGCATCGCTTCGACCTTGGGGTCGGCGACCGCGGCCTCGCGCAATTTCGGCTCGTCGGCGAGCGCTTCCTTCAGCGTCACGGGTTTGGCGGGGTTCTGCGGCACCAGCTTGGCGAGCTTGTCGACCTGTCCCAGCGGCATTTCGAGCACGCGGCCGACGTTGCGCAACACGCCGCGCGCCAGGAACGAGCCGAAGGTGATGATTTGCGCGACGCGATCATGACCGTAGCGCTCGCGCACGTATTTGATCACCTCGTCGCGCCGCTCCTGGCAGAAGTCGATGTCGAAGTCCGGCATCGAAATACGTTCGGGATTGAGGAAGCGCTCGAACAGCAGGCCGAAGCGCAGCGGATCGAGATCGGTGATGGTCAGCGACCAGGCGACCAGCGAGCCCGCGCCCGAGCCGCGGCCCGGGCCGACGGGGATCCCCTGCGCCTTCGCCCATTTGATGAAATCGGCGACAATCAGGAAATAGCCGGGGAATTTCATCCTGACGATGACGGAAATTTCGAAATCGAGCCGCTGATAGTAATCCGCCTCGGTGAACCCGGGCGCCGCGCCGTAACGTTTCATATGCCGCGTCAGACCCTCGTGCGCCTGCCGCTTCAGCTCTTCGTCTTCGTCCACGACCTGACCGCCGGGAACGGAAAAACGCGGCAGGATGGGTTTGCGCGTCAGCGGCCGGTAGGAGCAGCGCAGCGCGATTTCGACGCTGTTGTCGGTCGCCTCCGGCAGATCGGTGAACAGCGCGAGCATTTCCTTGCGCGTCTTGAAGCGGTGCTCGGGCGATAGCCGCCGCCGCTCCGGCGTCGCCAGCAGCGCGCCCTCGGCGATACACAGCAGCGCGTCCTGCGCCTCGAAGTCCTTGGCGCCGGCGAAATAGGGCTCGTTGGTGGCGACCAGCGGCAGGCCTTCCTCATAGGCGAGCGTGACCAGACCGTCCTCTATTGACTTGCCGCCCTCCAGGCCGTGGCGCTGCAACTCGACATAGAGCCGATCGCCGAAAGCGTCCTCGAGCCTTCTCAGGCGCGTCAGCGCGATTTCCGGGAAGCCGGCGGCGAGCGCCTGATCGAGCGGACCCGCCGCGCCGCCGGTCAACGCGATCAGCCCCTCACAATCGCCGAACAGATCGAAGGGGACATGCGGCTCCTCGCCGTCGCCCGGCTTTAGCCAGACATCCGAGGCGAGCCGCATCAGGTTCATGTAGCCGCGCTCGTTTTTCGCGATCAGCGCCAGCGGCGAGCGGCGGAATTTCTGCTCCGAAATGCGCGAACTCGCCCCTTTCGGCGCATCTCCAAAATCCACAGTCAGCTGTAGGCCGATCAGCGGCTGTATCCCCGATTTCGCCAGTTTTTCGGAAAACTCCAGCGCCCCGAACAAATTGTTGGTGTCGGTGATCGCCAGCGCCGGCTGCTCGTCCGCCTTCGCGTATTTCGCCAGCGTCTCGATCGTCAGCGCCCCCTCGCGCAGCGAATAGGCGCTGTGGACGTGGCAGTGAACGAAGCCGACGGATTTGATGAGCGACGATTCCATTGCGCCATTGTCGCAGGGGGGAGCGGCGACGGAAAGGGGGCGGGCGGGGAATGATGGGGAGCGATTCGACATTGTGGGGAGTCAGGCGGGGATTCGCCCGCCATTCCCGCCAATCTCAAAGGCCCCAAATTTATCACAAAACTCCGCTGCCCGATCCCACGGCCTTGCTTCGCGCCCGGGCCGCTGTCGCATCGCGCAACAGCCGCTCACGCCCGCGCCGGCGAAAACCGCGCCACCAGTTCATGCGTTTCGCCGGGATAAGTCAGCCTGACGAAAGTCACCGGAATATCCGCGCTCCAGGTGCGGCGCTCGATGCTGAGGCAGGGCGCGCCGACTTCGACTTGCATTCGTTTGGCGGTCCTGGCGTTCGCCGCCCTCGCCCGGATGCGGTGCTCGGCCGAAGTCCAGGGGGCCCTTGCGAGCAACCAGGCGCCGGGCGCGAGATCGGCGAAAGTCTCGAACTCGGCCTCCGGCGCGACGCCGAGATTGATCAGCCGCTCCTCCAGACAGAACGCCCGTTCGCCCGCCCAATGGCGGCAGACGAGTTCGAGCACCGGGCCATCGTAGCCCTGCAGCGAGGCGGCGTCGGCCCGCGCAGCGCGGCGGCGGCTGCGGCGCAGGATTTCGAACCGATAGGCGAGCCCGAGGCTCGCCACCTCGGCGCGGATTTCCGGGATTTCCAGCGCCGCCGAGCGTGACGGCGGTTGGGCGACGAAACTGCCGACGCGCCGGCGTCGCTCGATCAGGCCAGCCCGCGCGAGCTGCGACAGCGCCTTGTTGACCGTCATCCGCGAGCAGCCATAGGTCGCCGACATTTCGTGCTCGAACGGGATGCGATGCCCGGGACGCCATTCCCCCGAGAGGATCTTGCCCTCGATGTCGCCGAGGATGCGCGCGTGCATCGAATGGCGCTCGGTCTTGTCCATGGCGCTTCAGATCAGCATCGCCGCGCCGCGATCCAGATAGGTGTCGAGAAACTGATCTATGCGCGCATGGCGGGGCTTGCCGAACACCTCCTGCGGCGAGCCGGAGATCAGCACCCGGCCCTTGTCGAGAAAGGCGATCTTCCGGCCGATCGAGGCGGCGAAGCCGATCTCGTGGGTGACGATCACCATCGTCATGCCGTCCGCGGCGAGGCTGCGCATCACGGCGAGCACTTCGCCGGTAAGTTCCGGATCGAGCGAGGCGGTCGCCTCGTCGAACAGCATGATTTTCGGCTCCAGCGCCAGGGCGCGGGCGATGGCGACGCGTTGCTGCTGACCGCCCGAGAGCTGCGAAGGGTAATGCCCGGCGCGGCTCTCCAGGCCGATGCGGCGCAATTGCGCCATCGCGCGCTCCTCGGCCTCCGCGCGGGGCATTTTGCGCACGGTCTTCAGGGCTTCGCTGACGTTGCCGAGCGCCGTCATGTGCGGCCACAGATTGAATTGCTGGAACACCATGCCGAGTTGCGCGCGCACCGCGCGAATCTTCGACACCGGCAATCGCGTGCGCCGGCCCGCGGCGTCCTCCGTAAAACCGAGCGGCGCGCCGAACACTTCGATCACGCCCGAATTCGCCTCTTCGAGAAAGGCGACGCAGCGCAGCAGCGTGCTTTTGCCCGAGCCCGAGGGACCAATGACGCAGGTCGCCGCGCCCTCGGCGATTTCGAGGTCAATCCTGTGCAGCACCTCCGTTTCGCCAAAGCTCTTGCTCAATTGTTTGACGACGATCGCGGCGGCGGTCATGGCGTGGCGAACCTGAAACGAGAAAGCTTGCGCTCGGCCAAACGCCCCAGCCCGGAGCAGATCTCGGTGAGGCCCCAGTAGCAGAGCGCGAGCAGGAACAGCGATTCGACGAAGGCATAGAATTCCGTGCCCAGGGCGCTGATGGTCAGCGTCAGTTCCGGCACCGTGATGACCGACATGATCGCGGTGTCCTTCAACAGGCTGATCGCAAGATTGATCGCCGAAGGCAGCACCAGCATCGTCATCTCCGGCAGCAGGATGCGGCGCACGATCTGCAGCCGGGAAAATCCCGCGCATTGCGCCGCCTCGACATGTCCAAGCGGAACCGCCTCGAAACCGGCGCGGAAAAGCTCGCTGAAATAGGCGGCGCCATAGACCGACAGGCCGACCACGCCGGCCGGAATCGCGTCGAGCGACAGGCCGGCGTAGGGGCCGCCGAAATACAGCAGGAACAATTGAATGAGGAACGGCGTGCCGCGAAACAACTCGACATAGGCGAGCAGGATCCAGTCCAGCCAGCGCGGCCCGTAGCGCCGCCCCACAGCGACCGCGAAACCGAGCAAGGTCGCGCCGATCAGGCTGACTATCCAGATGCCGAGCGTCACGCCCATGGCGTGAAACACCTCGGGCAGCCGGCTGATGACGAGCGCATAATCGAAGTTCACGCGCGCCCCCAGCTCATCCGCTTTTCTATCCAGCGGCCGAAGCTGGCGACGCCGCGATTGATGAGAAAATACAGCAGACCCGCCGCGCTATAGAGTTGCAGCGGTTTGTAGAGCGAAGTGTCGAGATCCTGCGCCATGCGCGTCAGTTCGACGATGCCCACGACAGAGACCAGCGACGAGGCCTTGAGAATGATGATCGCTTCGTTGACGATCGCCGGCAAGGTGAGGCGGAAGGCGATCGGCGCGCGGATACGGATCAATTGCTGCCAGGGCGTGAGTCCGACCATTTCCGCCGATTCCAGCAGCCCGCGCGGCACGCTGGTAAAGCCGCCGCGCAGGTTTTCCGCCTGATAGGCTGACGTGCACAGCGCCAGCCCCGAAATCGCCGCGACGACGGAAGGCACGTTGACGCCAACCGCGGGCAGCAGATTGTAGATCAGCAACAATTGCACCAGCAGCGGCACGCCGCGAAAGAAACTCACATAGGCGCGTGCCGGCCCCGTCAGCCAAAGCCGCGACGAAAGCCGCGCCGCGGCCACGCCCATGCCGAGGGTCACGCCGATGACGATCGACACGCCGCTGATGAGGACCGTGTAGAGCGCGGCTTTGATGAGCAGGCCAAACAGCGTGGGGGTCATGAATACGCTTGGTAGGCGGCGCTTCGGGGACCTTCTCCCGCAGGCGGGAGAAGGGGATGACCCATGCCGCGCGTCTGAACGAAAACCGTCTCAGATGTTCGGGACGGGAACGGTGTCGGGCGTATCGAACGATTGCCCGAACCACTTTTCCTGCAGCTTGCCCATGCGCCCATCGGCTTTGATCTTCAGCATCGCCGCCTGAATGGCGTCGTTGAGCCCCTTGTAGTCGGCGTCCTTGCGGCCGATGAAGCCGAAATAGGTCTTGACGCCGAAGGTCGGCAGAACCACCGCGAACGTATCGGGCTTTTGCTTGGCGACGAAGGCGATGTTGGGCAGCGAATTGCCGACCGCTACGATGCGTCCCGCCGCGAGATCGGCATAGGCCTCGTTGAAGCCGACATATTCCTTCTCCGTGCATTTGCCGGGCAGCGTGTCGCAGAAGGTTGTCAGCTGCGTGAGCTGCGAGGTCGCCTTGCCGGCGCCCACGGCCTTGCCGCCTATGTCCTCGGGTTTGACGATCGTCTTGTCGCTTGCGCGCTTCATCAAGGCGACGGTCGCCTCGGCGATCGGCGGCGTGAACCAATAATGCTCCATGCGCGCCTTGGTGATCGTCGCCGGGCCGGCGACCAGGTCGAACTTGCCGGCCTCGAGGCCCGGCAGCACGCCGTCCCACGGCAGCGTCACCCATTCGATCTTGACGCCGAGTTCCTTGCCGATCTCTGCGAACAGGTCGACGTTGAGGCCGACGTGCTCGCCGGCGTCGATATAATCGAACGGCGCGAATTCCGTCTCCGTGCCCACCTTGAGCACGCCCGAGGACTTCACCTTGGCCATGACGTCGTCCGCGTAGGCCGCTCCGGTGAGAGCGACCGCCACCACGGCGCCTAGCGCCATTTTCAGTAGATCCCGTTTCCGCATTGCTTTTACCCTCCTTCGCACAAATCCGCGTCGGTTGCTTTCCTCGGCGACTGACGCAAATTCCAAGCCGTATTTTTGTATAGACAAATCGAAGCCCCCCGGCGAAGTCAAGCGCGCTTCGTCGGCGCGCGCGTCCGCAAATCGCGCAGGGCGCCGCGAAATCGATCATTTATCCGGCGCCGGGATACGTGCTCCCCGTCTTCGACGACCTTGCGCCCTCTCGCATAAACGGCGTCGATCGGCGCGTCGTCGGTGAAAATCCACAACGAAAGCGCGTCGTCGTCGTCCTCGACGCGCTCCAAAACTTCGCCGCGGAAAGTGACGATGTCGGCGTCGGCGCCGACCGCGAAGCCGCGGGAAGCGCGGCCCAAAGCCTGGGCGCCGCCGCGCGCCGCGCCGTCGAACAGCGCGCGCGCGGTCGAGCCGCCCGGGGGCGCGAACACGTTGCGCTCGCGGCGCGTCAGGCGCTGGCCATATTCCAGCATGCGCAGTTCTTCCGCCAGATTTATGCGCACGTTCGAATCGCTGCCGATGCCGAAGACGCCGCCGGACTCCAGAAATTCGCGGGCAGGGAAAAGCCCGTCGCCGAGATTGGCCTCGGTGATCGGGCAGAGGCCGGCGACGGCGCCGCTGGCGGCGAGACGCCGCGTTTCCTCCGGAATCATGTGCGTGGCGTGGACGCAGCACCAGTTCGCCGCCACGGCGAAACGATCGAGCAGGAACGCGACCGGCCGGGCGCCGAGCGCGGCGAGGCTGGCCTCCACCTCCGCCGTTTGCTCGGCGACATGAATGTGCAGCGGCCGGCCGGCCGCGAGTTCGACGAGGCCGTCGATCTCTGCGGGCGTCGCGGCGCGCAACGAATGCGGCGCGAGGCCGAGATTGGCGCCGTCGAGCGCCGAGACAAGGGTTTCGCAGCGTTCGAACAATCGGCCGAAGCTTTCGAGATCGTTGACGAAGCGCCGCTGCGCCTCGCTGGGGTCCGCGCCGCCGAAACCGGAATGGGCATAGAACACCGGCAGCAGCGTCAGCCCGATCCCTGTCGCTTGCGCCGCTTCGGCGATGCGCGCGGAAAGCTCGCCGATGTCGTCATAGGCGCGGCCATCGGGCGCACGATGCAGATAATGGAACTCGCCGACCCGCGTGAAGCCGCCCTCCAGCATCTCGACATAGGCTTGCGCCGCGATCGCGGCGACCTCGTCGGGGGAGAGCGCCAGCGCATAGCGATACATCTGCTCGCGCCAGGACCAGAAATTGTCGGCCGAAGCGCCGCGCCGCTCCGTGAGCCCGGCAAAGGCGCGCTGGAACGCGTGGCTGTGCAGATTGGCGAGGCCGGGGACGGCGAGCGCCGCCCGGGGCTCGCCGGATTGTGGCGCGACGCCGGCTTCGGCGCCGGTCAAAACGCCCGCCGTCCAGGCGAGCCGCACGTCGCGCTTCCAGCCCTCCGGCGTCAGCGCCTTGCCCACATGCAGCGAATTCGTCGCATCCGCCATGGTGTCCTCGCTTGATTTCGACGTCGATATGTCTATACATATTCATCCGCCGCTCGACAATCGGCGCCCGAGATTTTTGTCATGCCTCTTTCTTCCGAGCCGATAATGGCCGCCGACCGCGTCTTCACCGGCGCCCGGTTGGCGACGCTTGCGCAAGGTGGGCCCGGGCTTGGCGGGATCGAGGCCGGCGCCGTCGCGGTGCGCGGCGGCCGCATCGTCTATGTCGGCGCGGCCGCGGATTTGCCGCTGCCGATGCGCGCCGGCGCCGAGGTCACCTATTGCGAGGGCCGCTGGATCACCCCCGGCCTGATTGATTGCCACACCCATCTGGTGTTCGCCGGCGACAGGTCGCGCGAGTTCGAACTGCGACTGCAAGGCGCGAGCTATGAGGAAGTGGCGCGCCAGGGCGGCGGCATCGTCGCCTCCGTGAAGGCGCTTCGCGCCGCCAGCGAGGACGAATTGGTGCGGCAAACCCTGCCGCGACTCGATGCGCTGATATCCGAGGGCGTCACGACGGTCGAAATCAAATCCGGCTACGGGCTCGATCTCGAAAACGAGCGCAAGTCGTTGAAGGCGGCGGCTCGGCTCGGCGTCGAGCGCGAGGTGAGCATCGCCAGGACCTTTCTCGGCGCCCATGCGCTGCCGCCGGAGGCCGGCGGCGACAAGGACGCCTATATCACTGAAGTCGTCGAGCGCATGCTGCCGGCGCTGGTCCGCGAGGGCCTGGTTGATGCGGTCGACGGCTTCTGTGAGGGCCTTGCCTTTTCGCCCGAGCAGATCGCGCGCGTGTTCGAGGCGGCGCGGGCGCTTGGCGTGCGCGTAAAACTGCACGCCGATCAACTCTCCAACCTGCACGGCGCCGCGCTCGCGGCGCGCTTCTCGGCGCTGTCGGCGGATCATCTGGAACATGCCGACGAAGCCGGCGCGGCGGCGCTTGCCGCGGCCGGAACGGTCGCGGTCATGCTGCCGGGAGCGTTCTACTTCATCCGCGAAACGCAGAAGCCGCCGATCGAATGGTTTCGCCGCGCCGGAACCCGCATGGCGATCGCCACCGACTGCAATCCCGGGACTTCGCCGATGACTTCGCTGCTGCTGGCGATGAACATGGCGGCGACCCTGTTTCGCATGAATGTCGACGAGTGCATCGCCGGGGTCACGCGCGAGGCGGCGCGCGCGCTCGGGATTCATGCCGAGACGGGAACGCTGGAGGTCGGCAAATGGGCCGATCTGGCGATCTGGGACATCGAGCGGCCCGCGGAACTGGTCTATCATCTCGGGCTCAATCCGCTGTGGCGGCGTGTTTGGAGGGGACGATGATCGTCATCAAGCCGGGCCGCGTCCCGCTCGACATTTTCCGAGAGATTTTCCTTGGCGGCGCCGCTGAGCTCGATCCCGAATGTTGGTCGAGGGTGGAGGCCAGCGCGGCGGCGGTGGAGCGCATTCTCGCCAAGGGCGAGCCGGTCTATGGCGTCAACACCGGCTTCGGCAAACTGGCGAGCGTGCGGATCGCGGCGAGCGACCTCGCGCAATTGCAGAGAAACATCGTGCTCTCGCACGCGGCTGGGGTCGGCCCGCCGACGCCGAAGCCGGTCGTGCGGCTGATGATGGCGCTGAAGCTCGCCAGCCTCGCGCAGGGCGCGTCCGGCATCCGCCGGCCGACGCTGGAATTGTTGGCGGCGATGCTCGCCAGGGGGGTGACGCCGGTCGTTCCCTGCCAAGGCTCGGTCGGCGCCTCCGGCGACCTGGCGCCGCTCTCGCATATGACGTTGACGATGATCGGCGAGGGCGACGCGGAATTTATGGGCGAACGGATGCCATCGAGACAAGCGCTTGCGAGCGCCGATCTCGCGCCTGTCGAACTCGGGCCGAAAGAGGGTCTGGCGCTGCTCAACGGCACGCAATTCTCCACGGCCTGGGCGTTGGCGGCGTTGTTTGACGCCGAGCGTCTGTTTCAGAGCGCGCTGGTCGTCGGCGCCTTGTCGACGGACGCGGCGCGCGGGTCGGACGCGCCGTTCGATCCGCGCATTCACGCCTTGCGCGGCCATCGCGGCCAGATCGAAACGGCGGCGGCGTTGCGGGAACTCATGCAACATAGTCCGATCCGCGCCTCGCATCTGACGGGCGACGAGCGCGTGCAGGACCCCTATTGTTTGCGGTGCCAGCCGCAGGTGATGGGCGCGGCGCTCGACATCCTGCGCAACGTCGCGCGCACGCTGGAGACCGAATCCAACGGCGTCACCGACAATCCGCTGATCTTCGCCGAGGACGATACGGCGCTGTCGGGCGGCAATTTCCACGCCGAGCCTGTCGCCTTCGCCGCCGACATCCTGGCGCTCGCCATTTGCGAGATCGGCTCGCTTTCCGAGCGGCGCATCGCGATGCTGGTCGATCCCGCGCTTTCCGGCCTGCCGGCGTTCCTGACGCCCAAGCCGGGGCTCAATTCCGGCTTCATGATCGCGCAGGTCACCGCGGCGGCGCTGGTCTCCGAGAACAAACAACTCGCCCATCCCGCCAGCGTCGATTCGATCCCGACCTCGGCCAATCAGGAAGATCACGTGTCGATGGCGGCGCATGGCGCGCGGCGTCTGGCGCCGATGATCGAGAACGCGGCGCATGTCGTCGCCATCGAATGGCTCACCGCGGCGCAGGGCTGCGATTTCCATGGCCCCCTGGCGTCCAGCCCGCCGCTGGAGGCGGCGCGGCGCGCATTGCGCGCCAAGGCGGCGCATCTCGACGAGGACCGCTTGTTTCATCGTGACATCGATGCGGCGAAAGCGCTGATTGACGCCGGCGCGGCGATCGAGGCGGCCAGGGGCATCGCCTTGCCGAGACTATGGGGAGCCGCGTCATGAATGGCGAGTGGTTGGAACTGAAGCGGGGAACTTCGCCGCTGATCGTTTCCCTGCCTCACACCGGCCTCGATCTGCGCGGCCTCGGTCCCCGGCTGAACTCGGATTGGCTGGCGCGCAAAGATGCGGACTGGTGGATCGAGCAGCTCTACGATTTCGCGCCGTCGCTCGACGCGACGATCCTGCGCACGAATGTTTCGCGCACCGTGATCGACGTCAACCGCGATCCCTCCGGAATCTCGCTCTATCCGGGGCAGGCGACGACGTCGTTGTGTCCGACGACGAGCTTCGACGGCGAGCCGCTCTACAAAGAGGGCGAAGCGCCCGACGCAGCCGAAATCCTGGAGCGGCGGCGGCACTATTTCGATCCCTATCATCAGGCGCTCGGCGAGGAAATCGCCCGGTTGAAACATCTGCATGGCGCCGTGACGATCTACGATTGCCATTCGATCCGCTCGGTGATCCCGCGCCTTTTCGAGGGCGAATTGCCGCTGTTCAATCTGGGAACCCACAGCGGCGCCAGCGCCGAGAAAGGTTTGATTGATCGTGTGCGAGACATCCTCGCGCGGAGCGGTCGCGGTTACGCTATCGATGGCCGCTTCAAGGGCGGCTTCATCACCCGCAGTCTGGGTCGGCCCCAGCAGAACGTTCACGCGCTGCAGATGGAACTGAGTTGCCGCGCCTATGTCGACGAGCCGATCGGCCCGGTCGATCCCTCCAACTGGCCGACGCCTTACGATGTCAGCTACGCCGCGCCGGTGCGCAAGATCCTCGACGAAATCCTGTTCGCGGCGCTCGATTGGACGCTGCGCTGTGTGAGACTTTAGGAAGGACGCTCCATGAATGTTTCCCCTCGCCTCGACAATGCCCGCGTCATCCGCGCCGCGCGTGGAACCGAACTCTCGGCCAAATCCTGGTTGACCGAGGCGCCGCTGCGGATGTTGATGAACAACCTCGACCCCGAGGTCGCCGAGCGGCCGGGCGAACTCGTCGTCTACGGCGGCATCGGCCGCGCCGCGCGCGATTGGAACGCATTCGACCAGTTGGTCTCGACGCTGCGCCGGCTCGAGGGCGACGAGACGATGCTGGTGCAGTCGGGAAAACCGGTCGGCGTGTTCCGCACCCATGCCGACGCGCCGCGAGTGCTGATCGCCAACTCGAATCTGGTGCCGCACTGGGCGACCTGGGAACATTTTCACGAGCTCGATCGCAAGGGCCTGATGATGTACGGGCAGATGACCGCGGGCTCGTGGATCTACATCGGCTCGCAAGGCATCGTTCAGGGCACCTACGAAACCTTCGTCGAAATGGGCCGTCGCCACTTCGGCGGCCATCTCGCTGGGCGTTGGATCCTCACCGCCGGCCTCGGCGGCATGGGCGGCGCGCAGCCGCTGGCGGCGACCATGGCGGGCCTCTCCTGCCTCGCCGTAGAATGCCAGCCGAGCCGCATCGAGATGCGGCTGCGCACCGGCTATCTCGACAAGAAGGCCGACTCGATCGACGAGGCGCTGAAGATGCTCGACGCGGCGAAGGCGGCGGGCAAGCCGGTCTCCATCGGGCTGCTGGGCAACGCCGCCGACATCTTTCCCGAGTTGTTGCACCGTGGCGTGCGGCCCGACGCGGTCACCGACCAGACCTCGGCGCATGATCCGATCAACGGCTATTTGCCCAGGGGCTGGACGCTGAGCGAATGGGAGGAGCGGCGCGAGCGCGATCCCAAGGCGGTCGAGCGCGCCGCCCGCGCCTCGATGGCGACGCAGGTGAGGGCGATGCTGGAGTTCCACAAGCTCGGCGTGCCCACGGTCGATTACGGCAACAACATCCGGCAGATGGCGAAGGAGGAGGGCGTGCTCGACGCCTTCGATTTTCCCGGCTTCGTGCCCGCCTATATCAGGCCGCTGTTCTGCCGCGGAATCGGGCCGTTCCGCTGGGCGGCGCTTTCGGGCGACCCCGAGGACATCTACCGCACCGACGCCAAGGTGAAGGAATTGCTGCCCAACGATTCGCATCTGCACAACTGGCTCGACATGGCGCGCCAGCGCATCCACTTCCAGGGCCTGCCGGCGCGCATCTGCTGGGTGGGCCTGGGCGACCGTCACCGCATCGGCCTCGCCTTCAACGCCATGGTCGCCAGCGGCGAACTCAAGGCGCCCATCGTCATCGGCCGCGACCATCTCGATTCCGGTTCGGTCGCCTCGCCCAATCGCGAGACCGAATCCATGCGCGACGGCTCCGACGCGGTCTCGGATTGGCCGTTGCTCAACGCGCTGCTCAATTGCGCCTCGGGCGCGACCTGGGTTTCGCTGCACCACGGCGGCGGCGTCGGCATGGGCTTTTCGCAACATGCGGGCATGGTGGTGGTGTGCGACGGCACGCCGGAAGCCGGCGCCCGGGTCGGCCGGGTGCTATGGAACGATCCGGCGACCGGGGTGATGCGCCACGCCGACGCCGGCTATCCCGAAGCCATCGCCTGCGCGCGCGAGCAGGGCCTCGATCTCCCCGGCATTCTGGGCTGAGGCCGATGCCGCTGCTGCCCGCCGGCGCCCGGCGCGAGAGCCGCTGGAAGAATGGCGGCGGGTCGACGACCGAAATCGCCGTTTCGCCCGAGGGCGCGGGACTCGACGCCTTCGACTGGCGCGTCAGCATGGCCCGCGTCGAGCGCGACGGGCCGTTCTCGGCGTTTCCGGGCGTCGACAGGGTGCTGACGATCGTCGAAGGCGCGCTTGTCCTCGAGGTTTTGGGCGCGCCGCCGGTGCGGCTCGACGCATCCTCGCCTCCGCACGCCTTTCCCGGCGACGCCGAGACCTTCGGGCGGCTCGCGGGCGGCGCTGTCGTTGATCTCAACGTGATGACGCGGCGCGGGGCTTTTCGCGCGCAAGTGACCCGGCTGGATCTTTGTACGCCGCCGGAGATCGCGCCGAAGGGCGAGGCGCTGCTGATCGTGCTCGACGGCGAGGCGCATCTCGAAGCGCCGGAGGGTCACGGCCGCCTCGGCCCGCGCGACGCCTGGCGAGGGCAGGGCGGTTCATGGCGTTTGACGCCGGCGCCGAACGCGAGGGCCGTGCTGGTCGAGTTCGCGGCGGTTGCGTCTGGGTGAGAGCCCCGAGTTTTATGCACAAAGGAAGGGCCTCGGAAATCCCAACAAGGCAAAACAAGCCGAAATAACCGCAAACAAAAGCAAATTTCACCAAACAAAACCAAACAAGCCCAAATAACAAGGAGGCCGGATCGTTATATTTCAAGGCTTTGCACGGCGAGATCGGCTGTTTCCGGCTCTCGACGCAAACAGCGGCGCGGCGGTTGAGCCTATCCATGCGAAAAACGCAGAGCTTAATTAAAAATTCTGTCATCGCCGCCGCCTCGCCCAGGGCAGACATCTTATGTTCCTATTTTGTTCGCGTCAAGCGCAAGAACGCGGTCGATTGTATAATTGAACGCACGCATCGCCTATCGCCGCCCGTTTCCCGGCTTCGTCGGCGCGACTTGGACAAACCAAAGTCAATCCTGGGTCAGACGGGCGACCTCCGCCGCGAACTCAGCGCGAAGCCGCTCGGCTTCGTCGTTCGGGAGCCAATTGCACATCTGCGGCAAGACGGTCTGGTGGAAGCGCAGTTCTTTGACGTCCCATGGCATCGAGTCGGCGGCGCGCGCCTGATCGATGACAGCGCACACCTCGGCGCGGATTTTCGCCGGATCGGGCCGGCGATTCGGGTCCCAACGCCGGTTTACCGGCGGCGCTTCGTTTTCGAACAGATCGCCCTGTCGCATTGCTCTCGCTCGTTTCGATTCGTAGCCCATTATAGCTTGGCGGCGCGACAACGGGCAGCGGGCGAAAGGGCCTGTTGATAACCCTAAGCCTCGTCTCCTTCGGCCTCGGCCTCGGCCTCGGACGCCTCGCTTTCCAACAACCCCGCCTTGGCCAATTTCTCCGACGAAATAAGCGACCCCGCGCAAATCCGTTCGAGCAGATCGGCTTGCGCGGGCTCCAACGCGATCAATCGGCCCAGCACATGCAGGAGGTCGAGGAGATCGGTGGTGTATTCGTGCAACCAACCGTCAGGTTGGATTTTTTCCAGCGGCGACGGGGGCCGGCGGTCGCCGATGACCGGGCGCGAGCGGTCGCGGCGGCGGTAGCTGAACCATTGATGCAGCACATGTTTGCCGGAGACTTCGAAAGCCCACATCTCCGGCGTGACATTCTCGACATAGCCCTTGCCGAAATGCAGGCGCCGTTTGACCGGATCGTAGGTCATCTCTTCCGGCAACGGTTCGGGCGGCGGGGGAATGGCCCCAGCGGCGGGAATGGCAGGGCCGAGCTTCGACATGCGCGGCGGCCCTTTGGGACGACCAGCGGCGCGGTCGGCAAAGCGTTCGCCATAGCAGTGCAGCCAGACGACTTCGCGGCCGAGCGCGGCGGCCTCGGCGAACAATTTCGCATCGGCGGTCAGCGGCAGGCGAAGGCCGGGGCGCTTGAGGTCAGACTGGAAGCGCGCGGTGAAGGCGGGATGCGCCATGACGGCGGCGATATAGGCGAAGACGTCTTCAGGACTTACGGCGGCGCCGAGCGATCAGCCGATCAGGTCGAGAAGTTCTGGGCGAAAGTTGGGTTGAC
>Ga0302157_10001496_pt1 | contig 28617 bp, 23 predicted proteins | sample I_Bog_N3_3_FD_193502 | JGI IMG/M metagenome (GOLD analysis project Ga0302157, IMG submission 193502) | Peat permafrost microbial communities from Stordalen Mire near Abisko, Sweden - I_Bog_N3_3 | ecosystem: Environmental > Terrestrial > Soil > Wetlands > Peat | place: Sweden: Abisko, Stordalen... | reverse complement strand
GTAACGGACGGCCGCCGCGCCGTTGGCGATCTCCGCGTCCTCGACCGCCTGGCGCAGGTTCACGAACGCGCCGCCGAACCCCTTCTTCACGTCGGCCGACGTCTGGCTCGACTTGGCCTTCGCCTCCTTGAGGAAGTCCTTCTGCAGCGGGCTGACCGCGTCTTCGGCGTCGCTGATCTGCTTGTCGAGCGCCGAGATCTTCGTCTTGTGCACCTTCTTGTCGTCGTCGCTCACGTCCTTCGCGCTCGCCGCCGCGTCTTCCTCGGCCCGTGAGGCCTTGAGGTCGGCGACCTCCTGCTTCTTCGCCATGATCTTCGCGTAGCTGTCGGCCAGCGACGTATCGATCACCGCGAGCAGGCTCGGGTACTGCCCGTTGTCGCTGCGGACGCCGGGGAGCGTGCGGACCCACACTTCGGAGGCCACGATCCGCGCCTTGCTCTGCTTGTAGACCGGCATGTCGCCCACGGTCTTCATCTGGGTCTTCGTGTCGTCGGTCGACGGGCCGACCTTCGCCATCCAGTCGGAGTCGGGGCTGGCGGGCGTCGACGTGAGGAGCCGGTCGACTTCCTTCGAGGTCGCGGCGGCGGCGTCCGCGCGGCGCACGACGATGTTCATCGGCGCCGGATCGGTGACTGCCCAGGCGACCTTCGGGTTCGCCATCGCGCCGAGCGCGCCGCAGCCGGTGCTCGTCGAGACGACGAGGCCGAGAAACAGGGTCGCGGAGAGCTTGCCCACGAGGGGCGAGACGCTTGAGAGGAGCTTCATGGAGGTGTCCTGTGGGCGCGCCGCGGGGTGGGATGGCTCGCTTGGCCAGCGAGGTACGGCGTCCTCACCACCTACGTGCAGCGCCCGCGGAATCTCCCCTCAGACCCATGACACCCGGTGCGAGATGACCGCTTCCTTAAAACGCGCAGGCATGTCGCGCACATAGCGATGCGGAACGACGGATGGCGCGCCGCCGGCTGCTGAAATTCGATGGGAGCCTTGGAGCCTCAGCCACGCGAGCCGAGTGCGAGCGACTGGTAGAAATACGTGACTTCGCCGTCTACGCCCGCCCGGTGGCAATCGATCGTCGTCCGCCGGAAGCGCGCGGGGCGCTCGAAGAGGGGCCCGTCGTAGACGAACGTGTGGAACTCGCCGTTCTCGCCGCAGGGGTCGACGCCCGGGGGGAGATCGGCCAGAAACGCGCGATCGAGCTCGCGGCCGGCGAAGCTCTGGTCGAGCCAGCGGCCGTTCACGCACACGACGACCGCGCGAAAGCCCGCGTCGAGGAGCTCCTCGACCAGCGCGCGGCGAGGCTCGCCCCACAACGGGAGGTGCGCGGTCATCCCGGCGGCGGCGGCGACGCGCTCCTCCCAGGCGCGGTGCGCGTCGAGGTCGATGTCCCCAAAGACCGCGATCTCGTGCCCTTTGGCGCGGAGAGCGCGCAGCGACTCGACGAAGACGCGCTCGTAGTCCCCCCACGACGCGCGGGCGATGACCAGGGAACGGCCGAGCGCGCTCGCCTGATCGCGCAGAACGTCAGGGGAGATCGCGTGCGAACGGCTCCGTTCGCCCGTCTCGTCGAACATCGTGAACAGCGTGTCGACGCAGAGCCCGGCCCGGACGGCACGGTAGAGCGCGAGGCAAGAGTCTTTGCCGCCGCTCCACGAGCAGCAGGCGCGCGAGGCCTGGAGGGGCGCGCGGCTCACGGCGTCGCGTACGCGTACTCCCCACCGCGCTCGAGCGCGCGCCGGTACGCGGGGCGCGCGTGGATGCGCTGGAGGAACGCCATCAGTCTCGGGCGGCTCGCGTTGAGCCCCGCGCGTCCGCTCGCCGCTTCGAGCGGAAAGCTCATCTGAACGTCGGCCGCCGTCAGCTCGTTCCCGGCGAACCATTCGCTCTTCCCGAGCTCCGCCTCCATGTAATCGAGGTGCATCTCGAGCTGCGGCGTGATGAACGCGCTCTTCACCTTCTGCGCGATCCCCTTGGCGATGGGGCGCACGAAGAACGGCATGGGTCCGGTCTCGACGCGATCGAAGACGAGCTTCAGGAGCAAGGGGGGCATGGCCGACCCCTCGGCGTAGTGAAGCCAGTACGTGTACCGGAGGCGCTCCGGGGTGCCTGCGGGCGGGATCAGTCGGCCGTTGCCGTAGCGCGCGACGAGGTACTCGAGGATGGCCCCCGACTCCGCGAGCGTGTCCCCTCCGTCGGTGACGACGGGCGACTTCCCGAGCGGGTGCACCTCGCGCAGGGACGGGGGCGCGAGCATGGTGGCCGGGTCGCGCTGGTAGCGCTTGATCTCGTACTCGACGCCGAGCTCTTCGAGCAGCCAGAGGATGCGCTGCGAGCGCGAGTTGTTCAGGTGATGGACGGTGATCATGGGCCTCTACGCGAGCGAATAGGATGCCCCCGGGCGCAAGTCCATCGCTCCCGCGTCGCGGGCGGGATCGCGCGTCGGCGCGCGCGATCGCCGTCGCGGGCACCTTCACCGCTGACAAGCGCCCGTCGTCTTGCGATGATCGCGTCCGCGAATGCCCGAGAAGCCGCCGCCGAGCCTCCCACCGAGCCTCCCACCGCAGCGCGTCCGCGCCCCCGCGGTGACGATCATGGACGACGAGGAGACGCGCTCCGTCATCCCGACCAAGGCCCACACCCGCGATCGGGCGGTCTTCACGCAGATGTCGGGCCTCGAAGCGGGGAGGGTGTGCGGGCTCGAAGGGGCCGAGAGCACGTTCGGGCGCGAGCTCACGTGCACGCACGCCTTCGACGAAGCGAGCCTCTCGCGCGTCCACGCGCGCCTCGTGCGGAAGGATCGCATCTACGTCGTCGAGGACGCCGGCTCGCGAAACGGCATCTTCGTGAACGACGTGAAGGTCGAGCGCGCGCAGCTCCACGACGGCGACCGGGTGCGCCTCGGCTCGGCGGTGACCCTCCGCTTCCAGATGGTCGACGAGCAGGAAGAGCGCGCGCTCGTGAAGGTCTACGAGTCGAGCGTCAAGGATGGGCTCACCGGCGCCTGGAACCGGAAGTACCTCGACGAGCGCCTCGCCGCCGAGCTGGCGTATGCCGTGCGTCACGCCGGGGCGCAGCTCTCCGTCGTGCTCGTCGACATCGACCACTTCAAGAAGTTCAACGACACGTACGGTCACCAGGTCGGCGACGAGGTGCTCAAGGCCACCGCCGGCGTGATGCGCGCCGCGATCCGCACCGAGGACCTGCTGGCGCGGTACGGGGGGGAAGAGTTCGTGGTGGTCGCGCGCGGCGTGGACCTGAAGAGCACGACGCAGCTCGCCGAGCGCCTGCGCGTCGTGTGCGAGCGGAACAAGCTCCAGATCGACGGGCAGATCATCACGCGCACGGTGAGCGCCGGCGTGGCGACGCTCGAGTGCTGCGGCGCAGAGAAGACCATCGCGAAGATGCTCGGGATCGCTGACGAGCGGCTGTACAAGGCGAAGGAGACCGGGCGGAACCGGGTGGTCGGGGCGCCGGCGTAGGGGGCGCAGGACGGGAGGAGGGAGGAGCACCCGGCTGTCGCGACCCTCGCCCCTCTCCCACGAGGGGAGAGGGGTGTCTGTTTGGTCTAGAGTCGACGGCATGAGCACCGCGAGTCATCTCCTCGTCGCGAACCCCACGGCCCAGAGCGGGCGCAACGCCGAGCGCATCGAGCGCGCGCGCGCGTGGCTCGCCTCGAATGGGATTCCGTGCGACGTGCTGCCGACGCTCCCGGGCGGCAAGACGATCGACGCGGTGACGCGCGAGCTCGATCGCGCGGCGTACCGCGTGGTCATCGCCATGGGGGGCGACGGGACGTTCCGCGAGGTCGCCGCCGGTCTGCTGGCGAGCGCGCGGCGCGAAGAGATCGCGCTCGGGATGCTGCCGACGGGGACGGCGAACGATCAGGGGCGGAGCTTCGGCCTCGACGCGAGCGCCGACGCGCTGGAGAAGAACCTCGCGGTCATCGTCGCGGGGCACGAGACGCGCCTCGACGCGGGGCGCATCCGCGCGCTCTCGGCGGCGGGGGGCGTCGTCGCCGAAGCCGTGTTCTTCGACTCGGCAGGGTGGGGGATCAGCGCGCGGGTGCTGGCAGCGCGCAACGAGGACCGGCGCGCGGTCGAGGAGATCGAGATCCTTCGCGACGTGTACCGCGACCAGCTCGTCTACGCGGGGGCGTTCCTCCGCACGTTCCTCGAGTCGTACGTCGCGTCCGACAAGTTCGACGCGGTCATCGACGCCGACGGCGTGCGCCACGAGCTCACGGGGCTCACCGACCTGGTGGTGAAGGGGACGCGCATCTACGCGGGCGCCTGGGTGCTCGACAAGACGAGCGCGCACGACGACGGCCTGTTCGAGGTGGTCCCGTTCCGCGGGAAGCGCGACTGGACGGCCAAGTCGATCGTGACGCTCGAAGGGAGCCTCGTCACCGAAGAGATGCTCAGCGCGGTGGGAGCGCAGGTGTCGCCGTCGTTCCGGGCGGCGAAGCTGGCGATCGCGTTCACGTTGCCGAAGGACGTGAAGCACGCGGCGCAGATTGACGGCGAGGAGTGGGTGGCGTCGGAGCGGGTGGAGATCGGGGTGGTGGCGAGGGCGGTGCGGTTGCTCGTGCCGTGACGGCGAGAGCGCTCGCGCGGCTCCGGGGCGCGATTCAGGAACGTGCGGGCAACGAGGCGCGCTTCTCTTCCATGGTCGCGCGCTCCGCCCGCAACGCGAGGATCATGATCCTCCGCGCCGCGTCGACCTGGACCATGTAGCCGAACCAGAGTCCGTACGCGAGCCACGTGAGGGCGACCATGCCAGCCGACGAGGTCACGAGGCCGAGCCTCATTCCGCGCAAGGCGAGCGTCGTGGCGATCATCGCAGCGATGGCGAGCGCGGAGTGAGCCCGCATCGGCATGCGCAACCGGTCGAGCGAAATGTTCATCGCGCGACAGAGAGCGACGTGGGCACGGAAGGACCAGTAGAGCCCGTAGAACGGAACGACGAAGCGCCAGACCGCGCCGCCCGGAGAGATCCCCTCGATCCCCTCCCGGTCCGAGTGCGGCGCGGGCACGGCCGACCAAGTATCTCGAACCCACCACACGCCCACGCAGCACGACGCGACGAAAGACACGCGCACCACGCGAAGCGCGAGCGAAGGCGCGAGGAACGCGAGCCCGAGCGGACCGACGGCCGCTGCGGCGAGGTAGAGCCACTTGATCGCGTCGCCATCGGTGCCCCCGCGCAGAGGGGTCGCGTTGCTCATGAGGGGAACCTTTGCATGGGTCACACGGCGACGGGAAGAGGGCTCGATCGATTGTCGAGTCGAGGGGGCGAACCCCGGGCCGGCTTCCACCGACCCGGGCTCCGCGCGCAGAACCTCCTTCAGTTCGATCGGTTCGCCGGCGCCACGGCCGGAGAGGGCTGCACGGGTGCAACCGCGCCGCTCGCGCTCGGCGCCGCCGGGGTCGCAGGCGCCGCCGTTGCGACCGCGGGAGCGCTGTTCGCCGAGGTCGTCGTGGCGGCCTTGGCCTTCGTCGCCTTCCGCGTCGCGCGTCCCTTCGCGAGCGTCGTCGCTTCGGCGCGCCGGAGATTCGTCGGCGCGTCCTTGTGAACGCGCGCCATGAACGAGGCCATCGGCTGAAGCTCCCCCTGGAGCGCGGGGAAGCGCTTCACGAGGCGAACGAGCATCGAGTACAGGGTCGTCGTCGTCTCCCAGGCCGTGCTGTTCGCTTGCAGGATCGCGTCGTCCACCAGCGACGACATCGCCGCGACGCGGGTCGCCAGCGGCTGAAGCGCGAGGGCGAGCGCGAGAGCCGTCCTGGCCTCGGCGGTGCCGCCACCCGGAATCGAGACCTTGTAACGATCGGCGAGGTTGAGAACATCCGGGATCTGCTTCTCGCCCCCCTTCTTCATCTTGGGCTGCTGACGCCGTTCTTCGATCGAGAGCGGCGTCGCAGAGCTTCCGAGCAGCGTGGTCATCGCGTCGAGCTGGGCGATGAACTGCTGAATCTCCGCGACGGTCACGCTGCCCGGCCCTGGAGCAGGTGCCACCGGAGCGGCAGACACTGGAACCGTCGTCGAGTGGGGCTTGGCCGGCGGGTGCTTCGCCAACGGCGAGAGCCCGCTCGATCGCGTTCCTGAGCTCGCGCACGTTCCCGGGCCAGGGATAGCGCCGCATCACCTCCATCGCTTCCGGCGAGAATCCGCGCACGCGCCTTCCCGCTGACGGCACGAGGTCGGCGAGCATCCGCTCCGCAAGCAGCAGCAGATCGTCGCCGCGATCCCTCAACGGCGGGATCCGAAGCTTCACGACCGCGATGCGGTAGAAGAGGTCCGCCCGGAACGTCCCTGCTGTAACCATCTCGGCAAGATCGCGGTTCGTCGCCGTGATGACGCGCGCGGCGAGTGGGATCGCGCGGTTGGAGCCGAGGCGCTCGAAGCGCTTCTCTTCGAGCACGCGGAGCAGCTTCGCCTGGCTCGCGAGCGGCAGCTCGCCGATCTCGTCGAGGAGCACCGTGCCACTGCCGGCGGCTTCGAGCGCCCCCTGCTTCATGGTCGCAGCGCTCGTGAACGCTCCGCGCTCGTGGCCAAAGAGCTCGCTCTCGAGGAGTGTCTCGGGAATCGCGGCGCAGTTGAGGACACGAAGAGACGCCTTCGCGCGCGGCCCCGACTCGTGAAGCAGGCGTGCCAGGAACGTCTTGCCGACACCCGTCTCGCCTTCGAGCAGAACGACCACGTCGGATGATGCGAGGCGCGCCGCGAGCTTCGACACCTCGCGCGCAGCCGGGGAATGACCGAGGAACGACCGTGCGCTCCCCAGCGACGCGCGGCGAAAGAGATCCTGCTCCTCGCGCGATGCCGCCAGCGCGTGAACGCGCGCGAGCGTTGATGCGCAGATCCGCCCGGCGATGGCGACGAGCCTCCGTGTGGTGTCGGTGACGCTCTTCGGCGCCACGGGACACGTGAACGAGACCCACGTGCTCGGCTCGGCGCTCCCGGCCGGCGCGGCGAGGATCGTGACGCCAGGCTCGGCGCCGGCACGCTCCACGACGCTCCACCCCGTCGTCGCCGCCTCGCGCAGGCCCGAGTCGACGCTGTCTCCCGCGAGCACGTTGGCGTCGACGGCGGCGAGGTGCCGCTTCCCCCAGCCGGTGAGCGCGGCGCGGACGCTGTCGTCGTCCTGCGCCTCGTCGAGCGCTTGCACGAGATCCATCGCAGCGGCGAGGCCGCGAACGTCCGCGGCAAGTCCCGTCATCAGGACGCCGACATCCGTCGAGCGGGCCTCCTCGCTCGCCTCCGTGATGCACGTGACGACAAGTGCCGTGTCGCCGAGCAGGATCGTGTCGCCCACGTCGAGGTGTGCGGCAGCCTTCGGGCTCCCCGACAGCATGAACGGGGTCGCTCCCTCGCAGGTCTCAACGTGCGCGCCCGTCCCGTCGCGTCGCACGCGCAGGTGCGTGCGCGAGATGCGGCGATCGAGCAGAACGAGGTCGGCGCTCCGCCCGCGCCCTACGACGCGAGGTTCCTCCTCGAGGCGAACGCGGCTCCCCGCGTCCTTCCCGCGGGCGACCACAAGATAGAGCCCGTCTGTGCTCACGTCGCTCGCAGTAGTAGAGCACGGGTCGTGAATGTCGTTCCGAGGCTCATTCTATCCACCCGCAATCGTTACAAAAAACGACACAAAGGACCCGCGTTCGCTGACCTGGGCGTCCCAAACCGAACCCGCTTGCCGCGGGTCTCTCGCTCAAGCGCGCGGGCGCCAGCGCCGGACGAAGGCGACGAGACCGAGCAGCACGCCGCCGACGGCTCCGCGCGCGCGACTCGGAGCGGAGGGAGCGACTTGTCGCCTGCCTCCTCCACATGCCCCTCTTGTGGGAAATCCTCCTCTCTCCTTTCTCCGTGACGCGTTCTGTCACGAGCAAAGCCCGCCCCGTCCGTCACACTGATCGATCGACTTGCCCAGCGAAACGAGCACCCCCAGCCCATTGCGTCTCGTCGGCACTCCTCTCATCGAGGAGAGTCCCGCTCCGAGGACGTCGCTCCGGGTCCCCGTCTCGATGCACGGCCCTGCGTCGCGTCGGCGCTTCCGTATCGTGCGCGAGCTCGGCAGCGGCGGGATGGGGGTCGTCTACGAGGCGTTCGACATCGAGCGCCACGCGCGCGTCGCCATCAAGACCTTGCTCCAGCTCACTCCCGACTCGCTCGCGCGCTTCAAGCGGGAGTTCCGCGCGCTCCAGGACGTGCACCACCCGAACCTCGTGCAGCTCGGCGAGCTCATCGCCGAAGGGGACGAGTGGTTCTTCACGATGGAGCTCGTGGAGGGGGCCGACTTCCGCTCGTACGTCCGCCCCGGCGAGCTGCGGCCCGGTAAGAACGTCGTCCCGATCTCGTCGCGCCCCGGCGCGAGCGAGCCCCCCGCGAGCGCAGTCGTCTCACCCCGCGCTTCGCGCCCTTCCTACGACGGAGAACCGGTCGCGCATCGCTTCGACGAAGAGCGCCTCCGTTCGTGCATGCGCCAGCTCGCGCTCGGTCTCGCGGCGCTGCACGACGCGGGGATGGTTCACCGCGACGTGAAGCCGAGCAACATTCGCGTCGAGGCATGCGGCCGCGTGGTGCTGCTCGACTTCGGTCTCGTGACCGAGCTCGATGGGACCGGCTCCACGGGGCACGCGATCGTCGGCACGCCGGTCTACATGGCGCCTGAGCAGGCGATGGCCCGCGCGAGCGTCGGGCCCGAGGCCGACCTGTACGCGATGGGGGTGCTCCTCTTCGAAGCGCTGACCGGCGGCCCGCCGTTCGAAGGGACGGGGCTGGAGATCCTGCTCGCGAAGCAGAACGACGTCGCGCCGCGCCCGGCGAAAGAGGTCACCGGCGTCCCGGCGGATCTCGACGATCTGTGCACGCGCCTCCTCCGTCGCGAGCCGGGGATGCGGCCGACCGCGGCGCAGGTGGTTCGGATGCTCGGGCCGCTGTCCGACCGCCGCTCCACGCGCCCCGCTCCGCCGCCGGCGCACGCGCCGTTCGTCGGGAGAGGGGGCGAGCTGGCCGAGCTGAACACGGCGCTGGCGGACGTGCGCATCGGCGGCGCGTTGACCGTGCTGGTGCAGGGGGAGTCGGGCGTCGGCAAGAGCTCGCTCGTGAAGCAGTTCCTGGAGGCGCTCGCGCAGGACGGCTCGGTGTGCGTGCTCACGGGGCGCTGCTACGAGCGCGAAGCGGTGCCGTACAAGGCGTTCGACGGCGTCGTGGACTCGCTCACGCGCTACCTCCTTCACGCGCCGATCGCCGACGTTCGCTCGTTCTTGCCGACGAAGCCCGCGCCGCTCGTGCAGGTCTTCCCGGTGCTCCGGCGGGTCGCCGCCATCGCCCAGCTCACGACGCAGCCGCTCCCCCCCATGGATCCGCAGGAGCTCCGCGATCGCGCCTTCTCCGCGCTGCGCGAGCTGCTCACGCGGATGACCGCGCAGCAGACCCTGGTCATCGCGATCGACGACGTGCAGTGGGCCGACGCCGATAGCATTGCGTTGCTGAGCGAAGTGCTCCGCCCGCCGGAGGCGCCGCCGCTGCTGTTCGTCGGGACCGAGCGCACGTCGGCGGGGCCGACGCACGGTACGCACGCCGGCACGTCGAAGCTCGACGCGCAGCCGCACGATCTGCCGAAGGCGATCCCGGGTGAGGTGCGCGTGGTCCGCCTGGGGCGCCTCCCGTACGCCGAAGCGCGCGTGCTCGCGCAGTCCGTGCTCGATCGATCAGGGGGGAGCGGCTCGGCGAGCGCGGCGTGGATCGCCGAGGAGGCCGACGGGCATCCGCTCTTCATCGACGCGCTCGCGCGCTACAGCGTGCTGCACGCGGGGGGCGACCGAGTCGCGGTGCGTCTCGACGACGCGCTGGCCGCGCCCATCGCGCGCCTCGAGCCGGCGGAGCGCCGCATCCTCGAGCTGCTGGCGATGTCGAGCGCGCAGGTCGGGCAGGACGTGCTGGCCATCGCCGCCGAGCTCGACCCCGACTCGTTCGCGCGGACGATCGCGCAGCTCCGTGCGTCGCTGCTCGTCACGACCAACGGCGTTCGCGGCTCCGATACCGTCGAGCTCTACCACGACCGGATCCGCGTCGCGGTGAAGCAGAAGGTCGAGCGCGCGCGGCGACAGGGGCTGCACCAGCGGCTGGCCACCGCCCTCGAGTCGTCGGGAAGCCGCGACGCCCCCGCGCTCGCCGCGCACTGGTACGGCGCTGGCGACAGGCAGCAGGCCGCGCGCTACGGGACCATGGCGGCCGAGCAAGCGATGCAGGCGCTCGCCTTCGATCGCGCCGCGACGCTCTACGATTGGGCCCTCTGTCTCAAGGCGGGCACCGACGAGGATCGCGCGGGGCTGTACGAGCGCCTGGGCGACGCGATGGCCAACGCCGGTCGCGGCGCGCCCGCAGCGTCCGCCTACCGGAAGGCCGCGAAGAAGGCGAACCCGACGCGCGCGCTCGAGCTCGAGCGACGCGCGGCCGATCAGCTCCTGCGCGCCGGTCACATCGACGAGGGGCTCGCCGCGATGGGGGGCGTCCTCGCGGCGATCGGGATGAAGGTCCCGCCGACGCCGTTCGCCACGCTCCTCATGTTCCTCTACTGGCTCGTGCGTCTCCGCATTCGGGGCAACGGCTTCCAGCGCCGCGACCCGAGTGAGATCGCGCCTCACGAGCTCGCGCGCATCGACACGTGCTGGTCGGTCGCCTTCGGTCTGTCGATCACCGATCCGTTGCGCGGCGCGACGTTCCAGCTCCGCACGCTCGCCCTGTCGCTCCGCGCCGGCGAGCTTTACCGCGTCGCGCGCGCGATGGCGCTGCACGCGGGGCATACGGCGTCGCGCGGCGGAGGGCGGGCGTGGCCGCGCGCCGAGAAGCTGCTGATGCTGGCGCACGAGTTGGCCAACGAGTCGCGCTCCCCGCACGCCATCGGTTGGGCGCACGGCGCGCATGGGATCGCGCACTATACGAACGGCCACTTCCGCAACGCGCTCCCGAAGCTCGAGCAGGCCGACCTCTACTGGCGCGAGACTCCGGGCGCGACGTGGGAGCTCGACACGGTGAAGCTCTTCACCGTGAACACGCTGGCGCAGCTCGGCCGGCTGCGCGACCTGTGCGTGCGCGTCCCGCGGTACCTGCGCGAGACAGTCGAGCGCGGCGATCGGTACGGCACGGTGAACCTGCGCGTCGGCTACGCCAACCTCCGCTGGTTGGTCCAAGACCGCGTCGACGAGGCGCGCGGCGAGATCGACGCGGCGATGAGCGAGTGGTCGAACAAGGGGGTTCACCTGGAGCACTTCTACGAGGTGCTCGCGCGTGCGAACGTCGCGCTCTACTCCGGCGAGGGGAAGGCGGGGCACGATCTGATCGACGCGCGCTGGGGAGCGCTCGAAGGCGCTCTGCTCTTCCGCGTGCAATCGGTGCGGATTCTCCTCCGCTACATGCGCGCCCGCGTCTGCATCGCGGAGGCGGTCGGGCGCGGGGCCGCGGCCGGCGCGCCGCTGCTGCGCCGTGCGGCGACCGACGCGAGGGCGATTGCGCGCGAGAAGATGGAGTGGTCCCGCCCGGTGTCCGAGCTGATCCTCGCGTCGTGCGCGCACGCCCAGGGAGACGGAGAGCGCGCCGTGACTCTCCTGCGGTTCGCGCTCGAGGGGTTCGAGAAGAGCGATATGGCTCTTCACGCCGCCGCGGCGCGGGCGCGCCTGGGCGTGCTTATCGGGGGCGCGGAAGGGCTCGCGTTCGCGAGCGCGTCCGAGACGTGGATGCGCGACGAAGGCGTGGTCGCGCCGGCGCGGATGGTCGCGATGATGGCGCCCGGGTTCGGCGATGGGGTCACGCGCGGAGCGTGAGCGCCTCTACGGCGCGGCGTCCGTGGCGGCGCCTGCGTCGAGGATCGCTTCGCCCAACTTCCGGCTCTCGTCCCGCGGCCAGGCCGTGAAACCCGTCGGATAGGTCGGACAGCGCGCGACGGGGGTCGTCGTCACGGGCGCGCTCCCCCGCGGCAGGTCCAGGACCCAGCAGTCGTCGAGGACCGAGCAGTAGCAGAAGGACATGTTCGGATCGTCGTCCAGCGTCAGGAGCGCGGCCGTCCGCGCCGAGTCGGTGGCCATCAGGACGTACTCCTCACCGACCCCGAGGATCTCGCCTGCCGGGTTACCCGCTTTCGTCAAATGGACGGCCCCTGCGACGCCGTGCTTTCGCGCGATGTGCGCCAGCCAGTCCGGCCAGTTGGAGACGTCATCACCGGCGTACCCGACGCGTACCGAGCGGATCTCCGCCGGCGCGACCCCCCGGTTCTTGAGCGTAAGCGTCACGTGGAGCTCGTCGGGGGAGCTGCCGTGCTGCGTATCGGTTTCGACCGCGAGACGCGGCCACGCCTGGACCTTGAGCTGCTGCCGCTGGATGTAGACCGTATAGGCGGAGAGAATCAGCGCGAGCATCGCGACGAAGCCGCTCGCGAGCGCTTCGATGCGCAGCCGCCCCACCATCGACGCTCGTCCCGCGTTCTCGCTGCGCTCTTCCACCATGGGGAACCCCCGACCTCGATCCCGACCCTCGACCCCGACCCTCGACCCCGACCCTCGACCCCGACCTCGACCGCCGACCCCGACCCTACGCGTCCGCCGCGACGGCAATCCGCGCGAGCGCACTCCTAATCGCATCCGGAATCGGCGCCGACCTCCGCGTCTCCCGATCGACGAACACGTGCACGAACGACCCCTCGGCCGCCGCCGTCTCCTCCCCCCTCCCGAAGATCCCGATCTCGTAGGTGACGCTCGACCGACCGAGCTTCGCCACGCGCAGCCCGGCGTCGATGTCCTCCGGGAACGCGACCGCTCTCCGGTACCTGCACCGCGACTCCACGCAGAGCCCGATGACGGCGCCGCGCGCGATGTCGAGCTTCCCCTCGGCGATGAGGTACCGATTGATGACGGTGTCGAAGTACGCGTAGTAGACGACGTTGTTCACGTGCCCGTAGACGTCGTTGTCCATCCACCGCGTCGGAATGGGGGCGAAGTGCGTGTAGCTCGCGCGCGTCTGGGGCGCGTCGTCTTTCGTAGGCTCCGACATGCGGTCAATCGTACGAGAGGGCGCGCTCGAAGAGGGAGCGCATCGCGGGCTCGTCGACCGCGATGGGAGCGTTGTCCACGAGGCGCGTCTGCACGATCGCGCCGCGCGCGCGCGTCCAGATCGCCGACTTGGTAGCCGAGCGCGCCGATGCCGAGAGGAACCTTCGTCGCCCGCATCAGCCGCACCAGCTCGCGCGCCAGGATCTCGGCCGCGTCCTCCGTTCCGCCACCGCGCGCGTCGGCCCCCAGCGCGACCGCGCCCTCCAGGTGCCTCTCCGGTGATGCGTTCGCGGTCGCCCGGAACACGCTCGGCGCATTCACGACGACCGAGATGCCGTGCGGAACCATCGGCTCCTGCTGTGGGTACCCCGCGCATCGGTACCCGCGCACGAGCCCGGCGACCGAGTACGACATCGCGTGCGGCAAGTGGACGCCCGAGTTCCCGAACGCGATCCCCGCCAGGGACGCGGCCCACGCCATCGCCTCGCGCGCCTCCACGTCGCCCGCGTCGGCCACCGCGCGCTCGATGTACTTCCCGGTCAGCCGCAGCGCCTCGCGCGAACCGAGATCGCTCCACGGGTTCCGCCCTTGCGACATCGGGCGCGTCGTCGTGGGGACGGGCCGCGCGCGCGAGGTGAATGCGCGCGCCGTGAACGACTCAAGCGCGTGGCAGAGGACGTCGAACCCGCTGGCCGCGACGACCATCGCCGGCAGCGTGGCGGTCACCGACGGATCGACGAGCGCGTGCGTCGGGCGGAGGCGCCGCGAGACGATCCCGGTCTTGGCGCGGAGCGCCACGTAGTCGAACACCGCGATGCCCGTGCACTCGCTCCCGGTGCCGCACGTCGTCGGGCAGGCGATGTGCGGGGGGAGGGGACCGGGCACCGGGCGCGCTTCGCCGAGGGGCTTGTTCACGTAGGCCGGGAAGTCGGCGGGGTAGGTGGCGTACAGGAGCGCCGCCTTGCAGGTGTCGATGACCGAGCCGCCGCCGACCGAGACGTAGCCGTCGAAGCGCCCGTCGCGCGCGAAAGCGGCGGCGTGAAGGAACGAGGCGTCGGTGGGCTCGACGTGGACCTCGTCGAAGATCGTGACGTCGACGCCGGCCGCGCGGATCGCGCCCGCGACGACGGCGACGTGCGGGAGCTTCGCCAGATCGCGATCGGTGAAGAGCGCGACGCGCTTGCAGCCGAGGGCGCGCACGTGGTCGCCCGCCTCGAGAAGCGCGCCGCGGCCGAAGGTGATCGCAGATGCGTCGATCGTGAACGCGGTCTCGGGCGCGCCGTCCTCTGTGAGCGCGTAGCCGTGGCAACAGCTCATGGCGCGTATCTCACCAGATTTCGGGCAGCTTCACACGTGGGGGCCCATTCGTTCGCAACAGCTCTTATCGTCATTCAGAGCGGCGCGAAGCGCCGCGAAGAATCCATGTAGGCGCTCCTCGACCTGGGTGGAGCATCAGATCGTGCCAGTAGGGGTTCGCGCCCTCGATGAGCGCGACCTTCTTTGCGCGAGACCAGCCCTTGATCCTCTTCTCGCGAACGATGGCTTCCCGAACAGAGGCGGTCGATTCAAAGTAGACGAGCTTCGTCACGGAGTACCGACCGGTGAATCCGCTGGGCGCAAGGCGGTGCTGCGCCACGCGACGCTCGAGGCCGTTGGTCATGCCCGTGTAGAGCACCGGGCGCGGGAAATGTGGACTCGCGAGGATGTAGACGAAGAAGAGCGTGCTCATAGGTCTCTATCGGTACGTCGTCCGATCATGTTGCGCGGATTCGGCGGGAACCCGCGCCAAGCGGATTCCTCGTCCGCCAGGCGGCGTCGGAATGACGACGGTGGGGCGGAGTCGCGCCGGGGCGCCGACGGTTGCGCGATCGTGACCAGTCCGCGATGAATGCGTGAATGAACCACCAGCTCCGCGTCGCCGTCGTCGGGTGCGGCACCGCGGGGGCGGCGGCCGCGCTCTTCCTCTCGCGCGCCGGGCACGACGTGGTCGTCTTCGAGCGCGTCGCGGATCCACTCCCCGTGGGGGCCGGGATCATGATGCAGCCGTCGGGGCTGCTCGTCCTCGAGCAGCTGGGGCTGGAGACACGGGTGCTCGCGCGCGGCGCTCACGTGGATCGCCTGGTCTGCGAGACCAGCCGCGGGCGCTCGGTCCTCGACCTCTGGTACGAGGCGCTCGGCGAGGAGCTGCACGGCGTCGGACTCCACCGCGGCGTGCTCTTCGAGACGCTCTTCGGCGCGCTGAGCACCAGCGACGCGCGGCTCGTATGCGGCATCGAGATCGACCGGGTCCGCACGCTTCGCAACGGCGAAGTCGTGCTCGTGCTCGCATCGGGAGAGGAACGCGGCCCGTTCGACCTCGTCGTGCTCTGCGACGGCGCGCGATCTCGCTTGCGCGACGGGATGATCACCCTGGCGAAGAACGTGCGCCCCTATCCGTGGGGCGCCCTGTGGTTCATCGGAGAGGACCGCTCCAGTCGTCACGCTTCTCGCCTCCACCAGATCGTGCGCGGCGCGGGAGAGATGATCGGCTTCCTACCGACGGGGCTCGGCCCCGGGAGCGCCCACGTCCCTCTCGTCAGCCTCTTCGCGAGCATCCGCGCCGATCGCATCGGCGACGTGAAGAAGCGTGGCATCCGGGCGTGGAAGGACGAGGTGCTGCGGCTCGTGCCGATCGCCGACCAGATGCTCGATCAGATCCACGACTTCGATCAGCTCACGTTCGCGTCGTACTGGGACGTCACGATGCCGCGCTGGCACGCGCAAGGGGTGGTCCTCCTGGGCGATGCAGCCCACGCGACGAGCCCTCAGCTGGGCCAGGGGTGCAACCTCGCGCTGTGCGACGCGGCGGCGCTCTCCGACGCGATCGCCGGCGCGCGCGACGTCGACGAAGCGCTCGAGCGTTACACCGCCGCGCGCCGCGAGCACCTCGCCTACTACCAGCTCGCGACGCGCTGGCTCACCCCCTTCTTCCAGAGTGACCAGGACTGGCTCGGCGCGCTGCGCGACGTCGTGATGGGGCCGGCCTCGCGAATTCCGTTCGTGCGGCGGGAGATGGTGCGGAGCATGGCGGGGACGAAGACCGGCCTGCTTTTCGGCTCGATGGAAACGCGGATGCCCCGCGGCTGACGGGGGCGCGCGAGAACGACCCCTGCTCCCCGAGGTTCGAGTATGCTCGCGCCCCATGCGATCACCCCTCTTCCTCTGTCTTTCGTCGACCGTGATCCTCGCCTCCCTCGTCGCGTGCGGCGGGGAGACCCCTCCCCCTGCCGTTGCCCCCGCCCCCTCGGCCTCCGCGGCGCCGACCCCCCCGCCGACGCCGACGACGGCGAGCGGTACGCCCGAGTCGGACAAGGTGACGTGGAAGAAGGATTCCACCCCAAAGAACTGCCACACGGCGAAGCCCGTGGGTGACTACACCGCCGCCGTCACGGCCATGGCGAAGACGTGCGTCGGCGCGACGATGCACCAGCTCGGCGCGGCTACGACCGGAACGGGTCAGGCCTCGACGTCGTCGATGGTCACGACCATCCCGCTCCAGGCGAAAGCGAACCACTGCTACCGCATCTTCGGTCTCGCCGACTCGAGCGTCGCCGACTTCGACATCGCCGTCATGGACTCGGCGGGCAAGAGCGCGGGCGAGGACGGCACCGACGGCAACGACGCCATCGCGCTCGAGGACGGCTCGATCTGCTTCAAAGTGGACGACACGGCGAACGTGAACACGGCCGTCGCGAGCGGGCAGGGGAAGTTCGCCGTCGAGATCTGGTCGGACCAGTAGTCAGCGAGTCCCGTCAGGCGCGGCGCGGCTCGACGAACAGCGTCTGCAGCGCCTCGCCGAAGTAGCCCTGCGCGTCGAAGAGTCGCGCGTACGTCGTGCCGGCCCCCTCGCTGGCGAGCGACGTGCGCGCGCGCATGCCGATCCACTCCCCCTCGGGATGGCGCGCGATCGAGACGGTGAGGTTCACCGGTACGAACAGGTACTTGCGAACGTCGAGCTCGTTGCTGATCCCGTTCGCGGAGTCGACCATCGCCATGGTTCGCGCGATCGCGCTCGAGGGCTCGCCGCGGACGATGGCGACCTTGATGCGCGACCACCCCGTGGCCTCGCCCTGCGACTCGAAGCCTCCGGTGTTGAAGCGCCACTCGGTCGCCTCGCCGTAGCCGAACGACGGGATGCCGGGGAAGAGCGTCGGGGCAGCGTTCGCGGGCAGGGGAGGGGGTGGCTCGTCGAGGTTCGCCGCGGGGTTCCGCCCGGCCTCGACGGCGACGCGCCACGCGCTCGCGCGTAGTGCCAGGCGATCGCCGATGGCGACGCTGGCGGCGAGCAGCTCGATCTTCTTTCCGGGGCGCACGATCTCGGTGGTCACCGTCATCGGTCCCAGAGGTACGGGGCCCAGGAACTCGAGCGCGAACTGCGCGATGCGCGTCCCGGGGCGCGGCGCCGTCGACTCGAACGCCGACACGAGGAGCGCGGCGACCGGTCCGCCGTGCTGGAGCTTGGGATCCCAGGGACCGACGGTCGCCGGCGTGGGGTCGAACGTGGATGGGCCCGTACGTACGTAGAAGGCGTCGTCGTTCACGGTGTGGAATCTACGATGCATCCGACCCGATGCGTCGTCGCTCACTGCGGCGTCCATCGCGGCGCAGTCGAGAACAGCCCGTCGGTGATCCCGATTCGCCACGCCAGGAAGAGCCCGAGCCCGATGCTCACGAGCGAGGTGACCTGAACCATGCGACGGTTCACCCGCGAGAAACGATCGGCGGCGTAGGCGAACGGGATCGAGATGAGCGACGTGAGGAGCATCATCCCCGCGACCGTTCCGACGCCGAAGAGCACCAGGTAGAGGAGCGCCCAGCGCGCGTCACGGATCGTCGTCAGCACGAGCAAGGCGACGGCCGCCGAGCCCGCGAGCCCGTGCACGACGCCGATCGCCAGCGACCTCGCGAGCTGAAGTGGCGGCAGCTTGGGCGCGACCGGTTTCGCGTCGCCGTGCGCGTGCGCGTGGGCGACGGCCTCCACCAGTTTCGCGGCGCCCGTCAGGTTGATCGCTCCGAGGAGGATGAGCATCAGCGCCACGGAGAACTCGAGGCCCAGCCCGAGGCGCGGGGGGATGACGAGGCTGAAGAGGATGATGGCTCCTCCGACGACGAGGATCGTGATCGTATGACCGACGCCCCACATCGCGCCGATGAGGCCCGCGGCGCGCACGCTCTTCTGCTGGCTCACGATCGTCGTGACGGCCACGACGTGATCCGCGTCGGTGGCGTGACGCACACCGAGGATGAAGCCCAGGAAGAGAATCGCGAGGAGCGACACCATGCCGTTGCCCCCTCCCTAGCACGTGCTCCCTTCGCACGGATTCGCGGCACGCCCGCGCGCCCGCGGACGGGTCACTTCGGCGCGGACTGCGTGCACACTCCGTTGACGCACTGGATCCCGGCGGTGCCCCCGCAGCAGTCCGCTGTGGTCGTGCACTTCTCGTACTGGCCCGCGCACGGCGGAGCTACGGACGTGCATTGCAGCCCCCCACCGTCGCCGCCCGGCTGGCAGTAGCCGCCGCAGCACTGGTCGCCGGTCACGCACCCCTGGCCGTTGCCGCGGCACGCTTCCACCGTCCAGTAACCGCGCGCGTTGCCGGCGTGGAGCTCCTGCCCGGGCAGGTAGAAGGCGGGATGGCTCGGATCGGTGCCCGGCTTGGCGTTCAGGTCGACGGCCGCGACCCAGAGCTTCTTGTCCGTGACTTCGTCGAGCCACGGGTAGCTGCGCGGATCGCTCGTCCACGGACCGATCTGCGCGACGTTGCCGTACATGCGACGGCTGGTGAAAACGACCCAGGCGTACCCGCCGGACGCGATCGGATTCACCGTGGCCTCGTAGTTCAACGTCACGTCGACCGCAGGCGTGTGCGCCGGGGCCCCCCCGTCCGCCGTCCCGGGGCTCGGCAGGTAGACGGCGCCGGTGGGGCCGTACCCATTGAGCGCGTCGAGGCGGTACGGCGTCGCGCTGGCGACGTCGAGCCACCAGAGCTCGCCGGTGTTGCCATTCCACGTGTAGCCATAGTTCCCGGACGGGGCCGACAGCTCGACCTCGAACACGATGCCCGCGGCGTTCGGAAAGAACGACGAGTAGGTGACCGCCGTGCCCGTCGGAGGCGTGTAGAGAAGGCGCGGGTTCGAGAAGGCGTTGGTGCCGTTGAAGTCCATCATCGCCAGCGAGGCCTGGTCGCCCGAGACCGTCGCGCCGGCATCACTGGCGAACGAGCCCGCCCAGTAGTTGAACGAGACGTGCGCGCCGTCTGGCGAGAACGTCGGCAGCGTTGCTTCGAAGCCCGATGGCAGCCCGGTGACCCCGGCGACGGGGGTCCCCGCGGGCACCGCGTAGAGCTGGCTCGTCGTATTCGCCGCGCCCGGGTAGCTGACGCCACCGTTCCCCGACAGGAGGAGACTCCCGTCCTTGTAGAGAGCCGGGAACGTGAGGTTCGTCGTCGCCAGCGACGTGCCGGCGCCGCCCGTCGGGTCGCTCGCGAGGTTGATGCCTACCGTGTTCGAATAGTCGCTCGCGTTCACGTTCGACGCCTGCGTCACCAGCGACTGACCGTTCGCCGCCACGGTGTGGCAGACGCGGCATCCGGTGCCGTCTCCGCTCGACCCGACGCTCGTCACGCCCGCCACGAGCGTCGGTGCCGTCGCGCCGGGATTGATGGCGAGAGTGCCGGCGCCGTACTGATTCCCGTACGAGTCGACGGTGTCCGAGTTCTTCACGAGCGCGGTGCCGTAGGAATTGTAATAGATGGTCCCCTGAAGCGTGGCCTGCGCGATCGTCCACGTCTCGGTGTACGGACCATAGGCGTTCGCCCCTTGCGCGAAGACGAGCGCGATCGTGACCGGCTCGCCCCCGTTCGAGTACGCCATCGTGCTCCACGCGGCCTCGGGGATGGGGACATTGATGAAGGCGCCGGTCGTGTTCGACGCGAAGTAGCCTTTGTAGTCGAAGTTCTTCTCGGAGATGTGCACGTAGACCGAGTCGAACGAGTGTGCGCCCGGGTTCCACTGGAGCAGCGGTGCGAGGAGCCCCTGTGGCCAGACCGTCCCGTCGTACGGGTACAGGATGGAGACGGTCGGATCGGCCGCGGGCGTGCCGTTCAGTGTGCCGTTCTGGGTGCCGTTGGGTGGTGCACCGGGGCCATTGCCGCCGACTCCTCCGTAGCCACCCGCGCCTGCGTCGCCCGGTGTCGCCGTCCAGCCCGGGTCGCCTTGATTCACGGTCTGGATGTTGATCGTGATCGTCGTCGAGGCCGTCTGGCCGTTGAGCGAGGCCGTGATGTTGCCAACGCCGCCGATCGTGCCCGCCGGCGTGAACGTGCCGGAGGAGTTGATCGTGCCCAGCTCACCGCGGTCGATCGACCACGCGACCCCATTTGCAGGTGCCCCGTTCAGCGTCGCCGTGAACACTTGAGTCGGGAGCGGCGAGCCCGTGACCACGGCGAGGACCGGGTTGAGTGGCGCGATCGCGAGGCTGCCTTGAACGTCCGAACCGTCCTGACCGCCGAGGAGCTGAATCGTGCCTCCGTCCGTCTCGTTCCCCACCGAGCCGTCGCGTGGCGACGAACCGCTTCCGGAGCTTCCGCAAGCGGCGAAGGCTGCCGCGGTAGCCACGACGAAGACGAAAGAAAGGTTGGATAACTTCACCGAGCCAAGCGTAGCGCGGGAACGTCGCTCGCCGAGCCGCGAGACGCGGATGAGCGGGGAGAACGGGAGGTGCTTCGGCGCGGATGTGTTCCTGAATCTCGTCGCACGCCCGGTCCACGGCGTCTCGGACGGGCACCTTGAACTCCGCGCGTTGTTCGCTATAGTGGACACATGATTCGGCGTGATGCCACGGAGCGGCTGAGCGGAACGGGCCCCCGAGCCCGGCTCTCGCCCCTCTCGTCGGGCACGTGCGGGTGCTGTCGGTGGGCATCGAGGGGCGCTCGCGCACCCCACGATGCCGCGCCGTCGCGCAAGCCCGGAGGTGCCACGTGACTTCTGCCGTATCAATCGATTCGAGGGATCCCGACTGGACCGTGCACGGCCACGCTGGCCGCGACGACGCGCCGCTCGTCGTTCACGGCCACGATCTGCTGTCGCTCGTGGCGCGCCTGATCTCCGACGCGCGCGTCCAGGACATCGTCGTGCGCCCGCGCGTCCGGGAGGTCCGGGCGCTGGTGGCGCACCCCTCGTCCACGACGGAAGAGGGGGTGGAGTCATGAGAATCGCAGTTATCGGCGGTCTCGAGCGTCACGAGCCGGAGATCGAACGTCGCGCGTGGGCGCTCGGTCACACGGTCGAGTTCCATCGTGGGCGCGTGGGGGGGCGCCATAGCGGCGAGCTCGAAGCGACCGTGCAGCGGTGCGATCTCGCGATCATCGTCACGCAGGTGAACAGCCACGGCGCCATGTACATCGCGAAGAGGTCCGCCGCCCGATCCTCGCGCCGCGCGCTCATCACGCGGACGTGCGGTCCTTCCCGGTTCTCCGTGATCCTCGGGGAGCTCCCGTCTCCGCCGGAAGCACACGCTTCGTCGGTATCGGGGCCGTGAGAAAGCATGCGTCGGCGGCTCTCCGCTCCTCGCCGCAGCAGCTCGAAGACGCGCAGCGCCTCGTCGTTGCCGGGGCGCGCACCGCGCTCGACGAGATTCTGTCTCTCTGGCCACCAGCCGAGCACGAGCGCATCGTCCTGTGGGCGAGCTTCGGCCCCCTCGGCAAGATCTCCACCGGCGCGCGCTTTCGCCGGCACGTCTTCGACGGCGTGTCCCGGGAGCTCGCGCGCGATCTTCGGCGCATTCGAGGCGATGTCCCGGTCGTGCTCGAGCTGACGGACGGGAGTGTCGTCGTCGTTCCACTGAAAGCCATTCGCATCGATCCCTGACAGGGCGGGTCGCGTTCGCGCCACGTTCGCGACGGTGAATCGCCGAGCCCCTCGGAGGTTCTGCGACTTGCGCGCGCTCAGCGCTAAGCTGCTCCCACGACGCCGTGATTGACCCGCTTTGCGCTCTCGTCCGTGGAAGAACCGTCGTTGCGCTGACCGGCGCGGGGCTCAGCACGGAGTCTGGCATTCCCGACTACCGGAGTCCGGAGGCACTCGCGAGACCGCGGCGCCCCATCCAGGGGCCAGAGTTCGTCCGTTCGGAGGTCGTGCGACGGCGCTACTGGGCGCGATCGACCCTCGGATGGGGGCGGATGAGGGGCGCGGAACCGAACGCCGGGCACCGCGCGCTCGCCGTCCTCGAGGGGGCTGGGGTCGTCACCCACGTCATCACGCAGAACGTGGATCGGCTTCATCGAAAGGCGGGGAGCCGGAACGTCACGGAGCTTCACGGGGCGCTCGCGGAGGTCGGGTGCCTCGTCTGCGGCGCGCTCGAGGACAGGGACGCCCTTCAGCAGAGGCTCCTGGCACTCAACCCCGAATGGACGTCGTACGACGCAGCGACCGCTCCGGACGGGGACGCCGAGCTCCCCATCGACCGCGTCGAGGTCTTCCGCGTGCCGGCGTGCACGCGCTGCGGCGGCGTGCTCAAGCCACGCGTCGTCTTCTTTGGTGACAACGTTCCGCGCGCGGTCGTCGAAGAGGCGTTCCGTGCCACTGACGCTGCGGACGTGTTGCTGGTCGTGGGCTCCTCGCTGGCGGTCTACTCGGGGTATCGATTTCTGCGTCGTGCGGTCGAGCGTGGCATCCCCGTCGCGATCATCAACCGAGGCCCCGTGCGCGGCGAGGATCAGGCCGCGCTGAAGATCGAGGCCAGCACCGGGGCGACGCTCGAGCGCATCGCGCACTCGCTCGCGCCGTAGAGGGTTAGTTCAGCGCAGCCGCCGCGCGATCTCGTCGGCGCCGTTCGCTCGCGGGACGTGACCGGTGCAGGTGCGCATGCGCCACGTCGTGTCGTCGATCGTTCGGGCGAAGGGGACGAAGCGTGCGCGGTCGGCGTACCCGAGCCAGTGCGACTCCCAGAAGGCGTTGTACCCCGCCCCGCTGACGATCGCGTCCGCGTCATCGAGCCACTCGGCGAGCGGAAAGAACGCCGTTCCGTCGTGTACGCGCACGCCGGTCGGCAAATCGTTCGGCAGCTCGCCATCGGCTCCCGGAAAGGTGAAAGCGTGCTGTGGCTCGCGGAGGTCCGCCAGCTTCGCGAGCTCGCCCGGTTTGCCCACCTGACTGAGGACCGACAGACGTTCCCCCTCGCGCAGCCCCAGCGCAGCTCGCAGCGCCCCCTTGGGGCGCATCTCGTCGGGGTTCGCGATGACGATCGGATCGATCGTTTCGTGCTCGTGGCCAAGACCGGCGCCCGGCTCGATCGCGATGACGCGGTCGAAGAGGCTCCGCTCGTACGGGTGGCCCGGCGGTCCTATGAACCACTCGTGCGGCACGCTCCTGACGAGCAGCCACGCTTCGCACGCGGGAAGAGGGAGGATGTTCCGGAGCGGCGCCCAGAAGAGGTCGACCACGAGGACGTCCGGTGCGTATTCGCGGAGCGCCTGCGCCAACTCGCTCTCGGCGGCGCGCGCGCGGCCAACGAGCTCGCGGTGGTCGATCGTCACCGTGCGGATGCAGTCGCGCGCGGGGAGCCGCAGCGGGACGCGGGGCGCGAACAACGCATAGTCATGGTGGGCACCGGCTCGCTGAAGCGCGCGCTCGATCGCGAGTCCGCGCACGACGTGACCGGCCCCGGTCGTGCCTGCGGTGAAGAACGCGATGCGCACGGGACGCACGATACCGGCGTCGACGGCCGTCCGTCAGGCGTTACGACGATCTACAGCCCCGTCACGGTCGTCGCCGTGAAGTTGGTGCCGAGGCTGGTCTCGAGCCCGCCTATCGCCTGCTCGATCACAGTGAAGATCTGCGCGCGCTCGGCGGCGTTGCTGACGTCGAGCGTCCCCGTGCTCGGCACGCCCGCGCTCGCTGTTGCCGCATCGAAGGCTGCCGTCGCTTGTGCCTCGGTGATGAACGCGTACGTCGACGCCGCGTCGACGTAGGCGAGCGTCTCGAAGCAGCTCGCGAAGATGCCGCGCAACGCCGTGACCGCGAAGACGACGTGGTTGTCGGGGACGACGCCGGTCATCGGCGCTGGATTGTCGTACAGCTGATCGAGGTAGTAGCGAACCTGGAACGGGTACTGCTGGTAGGTGTCGTTCACGCCCCACACCGAAGAGTAGCTGTCGACCGTGGCCAGCGTTGCCGCCGTCGCAGCGGCGCCCTCCTGGCTGTAGCTCGTTACGAGCGGCCCGTAGTACCCCTGGTTGTACGCGACGTTGAGGAGCACATCGAGGAAGTTGCCGGGGAGCTTCTCGAAGTTCGTGAGCGCGTCGTCGTACGCCGGTTCCCATTGAGGAGTGTAGCCGCCGACGACTCCGATCTTGTGAAGAGCCACGTAGTCGTTGAAGTGAAAATAGGCCGTCAACATCGGCCCGTAGTATTTGTCGTTGAAGCTCGCGGGCGTCGGCTGCTCGTACTGCGTCGCGGCCGACGCGAACGAGTAGCCGATGTTCTTCTGGACCGCGACGTAGTTGATGAGCGCGTTCCCTTGAGGGGCGTAGCTGCCGTAGACCATGTCGGCCGCGTAGTCGTTGATCTGGTAGGGGCCCCCCTGACCCGTGCCCATGACCGCCTGTTGGAGGGGCGACGGATCGATGAGGTGGGAGCTGCTCGTGTAGAGCTCGGTGTCCAGGTTCTCTTGCAGGAGCTGACCGAAGATCGAGCCATACAGGTAGTCGCGGTCGAACCCCATGTTCGGAGTCGTCTCGCGGATCAGGTGGCCGTACATAACGCCAGCGACGAGGTTCGACGCAATGAGGTCCGTGTAGTTGTCGCCGGCGAGACTCAACGTATCGCCCGGTGCGCTCGATCCATTCACGCCGAGTAACAAGTGGAAGCCGATCGTGCCGCTGGTTATGCGGGCCGCGGGCGGCCCACCGTCGAGCGAGAGAGAAGAGCCCGCATCCCCTGAGGCCCCCGCGCCGCCATTCGGTGTTCCCTGGTCGCCCGTCCCCGACGCGGGCGGGCCTGCGGATACCGGCGCACCCCCGCCATTCGTGGCGGCTTCACCGCCCGCTGCGCTCCCGTGGCTGCCCGGCGTCGGCGAATCGCACCCCGCGAGAATGACGCACACCAAAGGAACCAGGAAGCGTCGCATTCAGCCCTCTCCCACGCAGTCGCGTGTGGGGGGAGATACGGCTCACCTTTCTTGGCGGCGACCGGAGCGCCGGCTGGCGCGCTCCCGGCGCCTCAGAAGTCGAGCTGGTCGGTGGCCAGGACGAGAATGTCCAGGTTCGCGATGAGGGGCGTGAGCGATTCCTCGGTCGCGGCCTGCTTCGACGCGAGCGCCCGCAAGAAGTACGGGGGGAGCGACCGGTAGAGGAGGCGCGCCGTCATCTTGCCCCCCTGTCCCGGGTCCTGCAGGTCGTAGTGGAACTCCCTCGTTTCGAACGGCAAGAGCGCGGCCAGGTTGCCGGCTTCGTTGAACCGCTGGCGAGCGACGACGCCGCCGCTCAGGTATTGCAACCAGGTCTCGAAGCCGAAATTGTCCTGCACGTCCTGCGTGATCGTGTCCTGCACGAGGAACCGGTTCTGTTGCTCGAAGTCGACGACGCTCACGAGCTTCTGCTGGAACGTCGTGAGCTCTCCGTCGATGAAGCGACAGTTCTGGAAGAACTGCGGCATCGGGTTGAAGAAGTTGTCGTCGAGTGTCGCGCCGTCGCAGAGGTCGTCCGTGGGATCGGCGAGGAGCCCGGAGCTGTCGACCACGGTGCCGGCGGCGTTGACGGACGTGATCTCGAGCCACATCTGACGCGCGAACGCGAAGCCGGTCGGCAGGTTGTGCCCGACGCCGATGTTGGCGATCAAGACGTCGACGCCGACCTCCCCGTTGCCGTCCCCTCCGAAGCTGTTGCGGTCGAACTGGATGGCGGCTGCGTTCTGGAAGAGCTTGGTCCGAGCGGCGAGCTGCGCTGCGGTCTGCGTGGGGTTGTCCAGGAGGTGGTCGGAACCGACGAACGAGTGATCGTGAACGACGCGGTCCGGGGCAACCGTATACTGATCGTTCGGGATCTGAGCGCCGTCGGCGACGCGTGTTAGCCCCGGGATCGCCGGCATGTGGCACGAGACGCAGGTCTCCTGTCCGCCGAAGTTCTTGTAGTCCTGGTACTCGTCCCATGTCTCCTGGAGGACGAGATCGATCCCCTTCTCTTCGATGCCATCGTGATCCAGGTCGACCCACACCTCGTGGCAGTTCTTGCAGAGCACGTTCGGGTTCGTGAATGCGTTCCCGGTTTGGCTCGTGTGAGCCCGATTGCCGACGGGAGTGGCGAGGTTTCCGAAATAGATGTTGCCGGTGTTGTACCCCTGCTGCATCTGCGCGGTGAATCCGCCGCCCGAGAGCTCGGAGGTGCCGTTGAACTGGTGGCACGTGGTGCAGCTGATGCCGTCCCGCCACTGGGTCGGATCGGCCTGCGGGAGCCCGTCGGTCGTCGCGACGGCGGCGACCGTCGGCGAGTGGCAGTTGACGCAGAACTTCGTGTAGTCGGGGTTCGGCACCTTCGCGAGCGGACCGGCGATGACCTGATTGGTCTGCGCGATCACGACCGGGCTGACCATCGAGCTCGAGTGCATCGCCTGGCGCCACTGCTGGTAGATGGTCGCGTGACAGGTGCCGCAAGCGGCCGCGCCGTTCTCTTGCGTCGGCGCGGGGGGCGCGCCGGTCCCCGCGTCGGGGGCCCACGGCACCTGACCGACGAGCCCCCCATCGGGTACGACCTGGGGTGGACCGCTATTGGTGGTCGAGCCGCCGCTCCCCTTGGAACCGGTGGACGTGGAGCCGCTGGAGCCGGTCGAACTCGTCGGAGTCCCCTCACCGTAACGAGCGCTGCCCGGGATTCCGCTCGAGTCGTCGGAGTAGCTGCATGCGACGAGCAAGCATGAGGACGTTACGAGGAGGAGCGGGCGAAGATAGTCGTGCGCGCGGGCGAGCATGTCCTCTCACTGAGCACCTAGCGTGCCGGGTCTCGCTCCAACGCGTATGTCCGCCGACAGGCGAATCGTTCGCAATGTGCGCGCGTCGGAGGCGCGATTCTCCGATGGCGCACGAGTCCTCGTCTCGAATCGTTACACGCGATGATCATCGGTCACCGCTCCCTGAGGCTCGCCGATCTCACACCTGCGGACCATGGCCTCGACGCTGACCGGACGTGGCATCAGCGCTGACCATCGCCTCGGGATAAGGATGGAGAGATGGAAATGCCGCGCGACCGCGCCACGCTCACGCCCGCCTCTCGACGGTGCGCAGGGCGGCACGGTCACCAGCGTCGAGATGTCACTCTTCGGCCTGAATCCAGGTTTCCATCGCCGGCGTGAAGTCGGCGGTCGCGGTCGTGAACGGATGGCCGACGACACCGCCGGTTGGCGCAAGGATGACGGGACTCTCGGCCGGATTGGCGAGGTTCACCTTCGTCAGCACGTGCGCGCACGCGGTCGTATCGTCGGCCGGAATCTCGGCGAGCGGCGACAGGTCGAGTGCGCCGTTACCACTCCCGCCGGTACCGTGGCAGTTGAGGCAGTTGTTCTCGGTGATCACCGGGACCGCGTTCGTCGTGAAGCTCGAAACCGACTTGCACGCGCCGGTCGCCGTCACGGTCCCCGCATCGCCGCTCCCGCCCGTCGTCCCGCCGCCGGAGGCAACGAGCTTCTTGAACGCGATCCGAAGGTCGTCCCCCGTGGCCCACCCCTCGATGCTCAGGAGCCCAGGCCCCAACGTAGCGGTCTGCCCGGCCGAGATCGTCTGGTTCACGTTCGAGAAGTCGTTGTCCTGAATCTGCGGCCCGCTCGCCGGGACGACGTAGAAGATTGGATAGGTCACGGTGACCGTGGACCCCGCAGGGGCGATGAGCTGAATGCTCGTGAGCTCGAGATACTCACCGCTCGTTGCGGCGGTGAAGGTCATTGCGGCGCCCGGGACGAGCGTCGAGAGGTCGATCTGATTGGCACCCGTGGTCACGGCGAACGGGGCTGTCGTGACCGCCCCCGCCGGCGCACCGATCGACTCGGCGGTGAGCCACGTCGTGATGCTGGCGCGCAGCGGATCGACGAGCGCGGGCCCCTCGTGCGCACCCTTCGTGAGCAAGATGCTCTGCTGCGGGTTGGCGACGATGACGCCCGCGTACGTCTTGATGGTGGTGTAGGGGTCGCTGCCGCCGAGATACGCAGGGGCGTTCTTCGTGCCCTGCACATGGCAAGGGCCGCACGTGCTCTCGAACGACGACAGGAGCGAGTCGAAGAGCGCCTCCGGGGTCGTCGTGCCCGAGGTCGTCGAGGCATCGATGCTGCCGCTCGGCGGCGCAGGCGGCGGCGTCTGTGAGCTGCTTCCTGCGTCGTCCGACGTGGCCGCGCCTCCCGCGTCGCTCCCGTCGTTCGTCGCTCCAGCTCCGTTCCAGCGCGGGGCGGCGCCGGTGAGGTGGGCGTGGATTGCGCTCGGATCTCGTGACTCAGGCGACCTCGGCGTCCTGGATGTTCGCGGCGTAGCCCTTGGCGAGGTGTGACCAGAATCGAGGAAGGC
>Ga0302157_10001495_pt1 | contig 28621 bp, 22 predicted proteins | sample I_Bog_N3_3_FD_193502 | JGI IMG/M metagenome (GOLD analysis project Ga0302157, IMG submission 193502) | Peat permafrost microbial communities from Stordalen Mire near Abisko, Sweden - I_Bog_N3_3 | ecosystem: Environmental > Terrestrial > Soil > Wetlands > Peat | place: Sweden: Abisko, Stordalen... | reverse complement strand
TCGAATTTGTCGAGTTTCTCAAGCGCGCTGACCAAGCAGAGATCGCGGCGGGCAATTTGCAGCCGTTGAACCATGTCGATGGTTTGAGTGAACAAGACGCGCTTTCCGGCGTCGATGAGAGCATGGCAGATGGCAGCTAAAACGTGACTCTTGCCTGTGCCGCTTTTGCCGAAAATCAAGAGATTATCGCCATCCTAATTGTCGCCGCCCAATTGCGGACTGTACGCGCGACTGTTACCGTCGCTGTACACATCCATCACAGGTGCGTGCGAAATCAACGGCTTAGGAATTCAGCTTTTGGCTGGGTCTCTTGGCTGGGGCGCCAGGATTCGAACCTGGGAATGGCGGAATCAAAATCCGCTGCCTTACCACTTGGCGACGCCCCAACAGGCCGCGAAGGCCGGGGCCGGCGATCGCGAAGCGGGCGGACCATAGTGCGCGATCGGTTCAGCCGCAACACCTCGGCCGTCCTTCAGGCGACGAATGTGGCCAGATTCGCGTTGGCGCCGCACAGAAGCACGCCGACACGCTCGCCAGGTTCGGGAATATAGGCCCCGCTCGCCAGCGCGGCGTAGGCCGCGGCCCCGCCGGGCTCGGCGATGACGCTCAAGTCATGCCACAAATGGCGCTGCGCGGCGCAAATCGCCTCGTCGGTCACGAGCGCCACCCGCGCTACCGAACGGCGGCAGATTTCGAAATTGCGCGCGCCGACGCTCCGCGCGCCCAGCGAATCGGCGGCGACGGATTTCACGGCGACGTCGACCGGCTTCCCCGCCTCCAGCGCGGCGTGCAGCGCGCGCGAGCCCTCCGGCTCGACCCCCACGACTTTGACCCTGCCCGCGAACCACGCCGCGACGCCCGCGATCAGGCCGCCGCCGCCGACGGCGACCAGGACCGTGTCGATGGGCGGCAGGCCGAGCGCGACGAAGTCGCGCTCCCATTCGAGGCCCACGGTCCCCTGCCCCGCGATGGTTTCGAACGAATCATAGGCGTGCAACGCCAGCGCGCCAGACTCGGCGACATAGGCGTCGCAGAGCGCGAGCGCGTCGAAATAGGTCGCGCCTTCGACGTGCACATCCGCGCCGTAGGCCTTGATCTTGGCGATCTTCACCGGTGAGGCAATTTCCGGCACGAACACGCGCGCGCGCACGCCCAATTGCCCTGCGGCATAGGCGACCGCCGCGCCGTGATTGCCGCCAGAGGCGGTCGCGCAGCCGACCGGCGGCGCTGGGCGCGTCAGCAAGTTGTTGAAGGCGCCGCGCGGCTTGAACGACCCCGAATGCTGCAGGAATTCGAGCTTGAGCGAGATCGGCGGCGCGCCCGGGATCGGCGAGGGCGTCTCCATCAGCGGCGTGCGCCGGACATGGCTCGCGATGCGCGCGTGCGCCGCCTCGATATCCCAAGGGGTCGGGGAGGCCTCAGACGGGGAGGACATCAACTTCAACCTCGAGTTCATGGCCGCCGTAGGAGAGCACGACGCCCTCCACCGGCGGCACGTCGGCGTAATCGCGTCCGCGCGCGACGACGACGTGATCGTCGCCCTCGGGGATCGCGTTGGTGGGGTCGAGCCCGAGCCAGCCGAACGCCGGCCCGCACCAGACCGCGACCCAGGCGTGCGAGGCGTCGGCGCCGGCGAGCCGCGCCTTTCCCGGCGGCGGAATGGTGCGGATATAGCCGCTGACATAGAGCGCGGGCAGGCCGAGGCCGCGCAGGCCCGCGATCATGACATGCGCGAAATCCTGACAGACGCCGCGCCTGCGCTCGAACGCCTCCGCCGGCGCCGTCGTCACTTCCGTCGCCTTCGCATCATAAACGAAGTCGCGCTTGATGCGCAGGTTGAGATCGCTCGCGGCTTCGTAGATCGGTCGACCGGGGGTGAAGCTCTCGCGCGTATAGGCGGTCGCGGCGGCGAAGACTCCGACCATGCGGCTCGGATAGATCGCGAACACCGGCGAGTCCGGCGCCAACGACCCGGACTCCACCACCGACAGCGCGATCGCCTCCCATGGCGGCGTCAAGGCCGCGATCGGCGTGGCGGGCCGCTCGACGTTGACGCGCGAAATGGACTTGATGACGAGTTCGCGATGCGAAGTCTCGATGCGCATCCGCGCGACGCGATTGGCGAAAGCGTCGATGCGCTCGCTCCAACTCTGCGGCTTCGGCGTCACCTCGATGCGCGTGGAAATCACGCTCTGGCCGACGTCCTCGCGCGGGTACAAACGCAGCGCGCAGGCGTTGACCGCGACCGGACCGCCGTAGCGGTAGCGGGTGAGATGCGTGACGTCGTAAATCAAGCTAGCCCTATCACTTTTTCGGCGCGCGCCTGCGAGGCGCCTTGCAGGAAGTAGCGCGTCGCTATCGCCTCGGCCAGCGCGACCAGACGCTGCTCGATCGCGAGGATGCCCTTGTCCTCGATCTTGTCGGCGTATTCGGCGGCGAGTTCCGCGCTGAGCAGCGTGGCGAGCCTGGCCGGCTCCTCGGGCAGGCCGTCCTGCCGCAGCAACGGCAGCGACGAGATATGCGCCTCGATCAGCTTGGCCTGGAACGCGACCGAACGCGGATTGAAAGGGTCGAGCAGCACCATGTCGCGCACCGGCGCCAGCGCGACGCCGATCAGCGTGCGGGAGCGATAGGTGATCTGCGAATCGATGAGATCGAGCATCACGTCGAGATTGTGTTCGGTCGCTTCCTGATGCGCGAACTGGCGCGCGACGCGGCAGGTGTTGATGCCGCGCTCGATGCGCCGGCCGAGCTCATAGAAGATCCAGCCGGCGCCGCGATTGAAATTCTCGTCGAACAGGCCCGCGAGCGCGGCGATCGTGGTCAGCGCCTCGTCGACGGTGTCGAGAATTTCGGACTCGACCAGCCGCCGCTTCGGCGCTTCGAGAATGACCGTCTCCAGCCGGCCGATCAACTGCCAGGTCTGTTGCGTCAGCCGCTCGCGAATGACCGAGGCCGCGTAACGCGCCGAGCGCGCGATGGAAAGCGCGGAGCCGTAATTCTCGTCGTCGCGCAGCGCGGTCTCCGCCGGGGCCGGCCCGTCGTCCTCGGCGTCGATCGCGCCCCAGTTGACGAGCAACGCTTTCAACCGCTCGATCGACTCGCGCGCGCCGCTCATCGGCGCGTCGGGGTCAACGGCGCGCGCGCTGAGGCAGCGCACGAGGCGCAAGGTGCCCTCCTCGCGTTCGAGGTAACGCCCGAACCAGAACAGATTGTCCGCCGCGCGGCTCGGCAGATTGCCGAGCATGCGGATGATGCGGACCTTCTCCGGCGTCGGCAGCAGGCTGGTCGCCTCGACGGGCTTGTCCGAGAGCACCCAGACGTCGGCGGATTCGACGCCCTGCCCCATCGAAACCGCCCGCGCGTCGGACTTGTCGGAGACGCGCGCGAAGCCGCCGGGCATCACTTGCCAGCCGTCGGGCGTCGCCGCGGCGTAAACGCGCAGAACGAAAGGACGCGGCGCCAGCTTGCCGTTTTCCCATCGCGGCGTCGTCGACAGGCGCACGATGTCCTGTCCGACATAATCGACGCCGCGCGCCTCGATCGCGGCGCGAAGCTTCGCGAGTTCCGCCGGTGCGAGTTCCGACCCGACGACCCCGCGCGGCGAGGAGAGCCCCGGCGCGGAATCCTGAAACGCGCCCGCGATCGACACGTTGTGCAACGACGAGAGCACCCGCTCGCGCTCGGCGGCCTGCCCGCACCACCAGGTCGCGATGTTGGGCATCGCCAGATCCTCGCCCATCAGGCGACGCGCGAGCTTGGGCAGGAAGGCCAGCAGAGCCCGCGACTCGATCAGGCCCGAGCCCGGCATGTTCTCGACCGCGACGCCGCCCGCGCGTATCGCGTCGATGAGCCCGGGCACGCCGATATGCGAGGCCGAATTGAGCTCCAGCGGATCGCACCATTCGGCGTCGACATGGCGCCAAAGCACGTCGGCGCGCTTGAGGCCGGCGATGGTGCGCACGAACACGCGGCCGTCGCGCATGACGAGGTCGTCGCCCTCGACGAGCAGAAAGCCGAGATAGCGCGCGAGATAGGCCTGTTCGAAATAGGTCGCGCTGAGCGGCCCCGGCGTCAGGATGCCGATGCGCGGCTCCGAGCGTTCGCCGCTGGCCTTCAGCCCGGCGCGCAGTTCGCGGAAGAACGGCGCCAGCCGCTCGACGTTCATCCGGCTGTAGAGGCCGGGGAAGGCTTGCGAGACGACGAGGCGGTTCTCCAGCGCATAGCCCGACCCGGAAGGCGCCTGCGCGCGGTCGCCGAGCACCCACCAGCGCCCGTCCGGTCCGCGGCCGATGTCGGCGGCGTATAGCCGCAGCCAGCGGCCGCCCGGCGGCTTTACGCCGCGCATCGCGGGAACGAAGTCGGTGGAGCCGCTGAGCGCAGCGGCGGGCAAGGCCCCCTCGGCGATGAGCCGGCCTTCGCCGTAGACGTCCGACAGCACCCGCTCGAACAATTCGGCGCGTTGCGCGACGCCATTGGCGATGTCGCGCCATTCGCCCTGGGGAATCAGCAGCGGCATGCGGCTCAGCGGCCAGATGCGTTCCGAAGATTCGCCTTGCACGCGATAGGACATGCCGCGGTTGCGGATGCGCCGATCGGCGGCGGCGAATCGTTGCGAAATTTCGTCGGGTCCGAGCGCGGCGAGTTGTTCGAGCAGCCGCGTCCAGTGCGGCCGACGCGATCCGTCGGAGCCGATGAACTCATCGGGAATGCCGGGAAGCGGCGCGTAGCCGCGCGTCCAGGCGGCGACCCGCGCTTCGGCGGTGTCGCGCGCGGCGGCGGTTCTGGCGGTGGCAGGCAAGGAGGCTCCCCAACATTCGCACGTGGCTTCCGCGAGCGGAGTCGAGAAACCAAATACCAGTATGGCCGCGATCCCAGCGGCGCGCCAGCGGGACCTCGGCCGGAGCCCGCACAGTTTCGCGAGAAACCCTCGCGGTCCGGCGGCGGCGGAATTCACACGTCGCTTTGGCGCCTCTCTTGCTTCGCGCCTCGCGGCGTCCTATCGGTTGAGGCAAGCACATTCCGCGCGGGGTAAAACAACCATGTCGAACACGGCTCCGCATCATATCGTCATCGTCGGCGGAGGGGCCGGAGGTCTCGAACTCGCGACCAAGCTCGGCGAAACTCTCGGCAAGTCCGGCGCCGCGGCGATCACGCTGGTCGACAAGAGCCGCACGCATATCTGGAAGCCGCTGCTGCATGAGATCGCCGCCGGCAGCCTCCGGCGATCACAGAACGAGCTCAATTACATCGCCCAGGCGCATTGGCGCCACTTCCGCTATCGCAACGGCGAGATGACCGGCCTCGACAGAGCGGCCAAGACAATCACGCTCGCGCCGCTGATCGACGAGGACGGACGCGAGATCAGTCCGCGTTCTACCCTCGGCTACGACACGCTGGTCATCGCGGTCGGCAGCGTCACCAACGATTTCGGCACGCTGGGCGCCGCCGAGTTCGCGGTGCCGCTGGATACGCCGGAACAGGCGAGCCGCTTCAACCGCCGGTTGGTCAACGCGTGCCTGCGCGCGCAAAATCAAACGAAGCCAATCTCGCCGGGCCAGCTTCATGTCGCCATCATCGGCGCCGGCGCGACCGGCACGGAGCTCGCCGCCGCGTTGCGCGACACCGCCCGCGAAATCATCGCCTATGGCCTCGACAAGATCGACCCCGAGACCGATCTGAAGATCGTGCTGATCGAGGCGGCGGATCGCATTCTGCCGGCCCTGCCGACGCGCATCTCCGAATCGACGACGGACTTGCTGGTCCAGATGGGCGTCGAATTGCGCGTCGGCGCGCGCGTCGCCGAGGTTACGGCGGAGGGCGTGAAGCTGGCGAACGGAGACTTCGTTCCTTCCGAACTGGTCGTCTGGGCGGCGGGCGTGAAAGCGCCGCCTTTTTTGGCCGGCATCGACGGACTGGAGACCAACCGCATCAACCAACTCGTGGTCGGGCTCACGCTGCGGGTCACGCGCGACGAAAACGTGTTCGCGATGGGAGATTGCGCTTCCTGCCAACGCCCGGGTTTTCCGCAGCCGGTCCCGCCGCGCGCGCAAGCCGCGCATCAGATGTCGGAGTTCATGATCAAACAACTCGACAACGTCCTCACGGGCCGGCCGTTGAAGGAATTCGTCTATCACGACCTGGGCTCGCTGGTGTCGCTGGGCAAATACAGCACCGTCGGCAATTTGATGGGCAAGTTGATCGGCCGAGGCTTTTTCGTCGAGGGCTATTTCGCCAAGCTGATGTATCGCAGCCTCTACAAGATGCACGAGGCCGCGCTTTACGGCGGCGCGCGGACGCTGCTCGGACTGCTGACGCCCGGCGCGAGGCCGACGCCGACGGTGAAGCTGCATTAGCGGGCCCCACCCCTAACCCCTCCCGGTAAGGACGGGGAGGGGAAATCAGGGTGCCTCTCCCCTCCCCGTCCTTACGGGGAGGGGCCGGGGGCGGGGCTCGCTCGCGGTCAGCAAAATCCGCGATATCTCGGACCGGCACGAGCCGCAATTGGTCCCCGCCTTCAGCTTCGCGCCGATCGCATCGACGCTCACGCACCCCGCGACCGCCGCCTCGAGGATCTCATTGCGGCCGACCTCGAAACACGCGCAGACGGTGGCGCCGCGATCTCGCGCTTGCGCGCCCGGTCGGCCCGCAAGCAGCCGCAGCCGATCGGACGGCGCGAATTCGGCCCCGAGGCTTTCGCCGAGCCACGTGCGCGCGACTTCTACGGGTTCGCGCGAGGCGAACAGGGCGCCGACCAACCGGCCTTCCCTGAACGCGAGGCAGCGCGCCTGCCCGCCCGTCGCGTCGCGATAGGCGAGCCATTCGACATCGCCCGGCAAACCGAGCAGGCGTGCGGCGAACTCCTGCCAATCCTCGGGCGTGTCGAGCCCGGCCAGTTCCGCGCGAAAGCCGTTCTTCAGCGGCGCGAGCGCGAAATAGTCGGCGCCGCTGACATCCATCGGCCGTTCGCTCACTGACAGCGCATACCAGGTGGCGGCGAAGGGCCGCGCGGCGACGGCGGTGTATTTCAGTTCGGGCTGGCCGGAAACGGGATCGACGGCCGAGCCGATCAACGCATCCACGCGGCCTCGGCTCGCATATTGATCCGTCCAATGCATCGGCGCGAACACCGACCCGCGCCGCTGGCGCTCCGTGACGACGACGCGCAGCACCGCGCGACCGCACGCGCTTTCCACTTCGGCGAGAGCCGCCGGCCGCAAGCTCAACGCTTCGGCGTCCGCCGGGTGGATCTCGAGGAAAGGCTCGCCGATATGCGCCATCAAACGCGGCGTCTTCGCTGTGCGCGTCATTGTGTGCCACTGGTCGCGGATGCGGCCGGTGTTGAGCACCAGCGGGAAGCGCGCGTCGACCGCGCTCGCCGCCGCTCGGAACGGCGTCGTGACGAAGCGGGCCTTGCCGTCGGAATGGAAGAACTTGCCGTTGCCGAAGAAGCGCGTCTCCTTCGCCGCGTCGCCCTTGCGGCGTGGCCATTGAAACGGCGTCAGCGCGTCGTAGTCCGCGCGCGAGACTTCGGCGTAGGCGCTCAAATCGAGGTCGCGCGCGCCGTCGTTCTCGACGCCGGTCATCGCGGCGTATTCCGCGAATATCTCCGCGGGCGTCTCGTAAGCGAAGGCGTCGGCGAAGCCCATGCGGCGCGCGACCTCGCACATCTGCTTCCAGTCCGGCAGCGCGTCGCCGGGGGCAGCAAGAAAGCTTCGTTGGCGCGACACGCGCCGCTCGGAATTGGTGACCGTGCCGTCCTTCTCGCCCCAGGCCGCGCTGGGCAGCAACACATGGGCGAGCGCCGTCGTGTCGGTCTTCGCGATCACATCGGAGACGACGACGAAGGGACAATTCTCCAGCGCTGCGCGCACGCCATCGGCGTCGGGCATGGAATCGACGGGATTGGTGCCCATGATCCACAGCGCCTTGACGCGCCCCTCGCCGACCGCGCGGAAGAGATCGACCGCCTTGAGCCCCGGCCGATCCGCGATGCGGGGCGAGCGCCAGAAGTCCTGGACGATACGGCGATGCTCGGGATTTTCGAGTTCCATATGCGCGGCGAGCATGTTGGCGAGGCCGCCGACCTCGCGCCCGCCCATCGCGTTGGGCTGACCGGTGATCGAGAACGGCCCCGTCCCCGGCTTGCCGATCCGGCCCGTCGCGAGATGGCAGTTGAGGATGGCGTTGACCTTGTCCGTTCCCGCGGAGGATTGGTTGACGCCCTGGCTGTAGATCGTGACGACGTGCTCCGTCGCTCCGAACAGTTCGTAGAACGCCTCCAGCGAAGCGCGCGGCAAATCGGTCAGTGCCGCGACCGCGTCGATGTCGAGCCGCGTGGCTTCCTTTAGCGCCGCGTCGAAACCGTTGGTGTGTTCGGCGATGAAGCCCATGTCGAGGCGCATAGCGCGCTTGAGATGACGGAGCAGCCCCGAGTACAAAGCGACATCGGCGCCTGGCGCGATCGCCAGATGCATGTCGGCGATCTCGCAAGTCGCCGTGGCCCGCGGATCGATCACGGTGACCTTGGTTCCGCGTTTCACCTTCGCCGCCGCCAGACGCTGATAGATCACGGGGTGGCACCAGGCGAGATTGGAGCCGACCAGCACCACGAGATCGGCGAGTTCGATATCCTCGTACGCTCCCGGCACGGTGTCGGCGCCGAACGCGCGCCGATGGCCCGCGACGGAAGACGCCATGCAGAGGCGGGAATTGGTGTCTATGTTGGCCGAGCCGATGAAGCCCTTCATCAGCTTGTTGGCGACGTAATAATCCTCGGTGAGGATTTGCCCGGAGACGTAAAACGCGACGCTGTCGGGGCCATGCTCCGCTATGGTCGCGGAGAAACGCTCCGCGACGAGATTGAACGCCTGATCCCAACTCGCGCGTTCGCCGTCGACGCTCGGCGCCAGCAGCCGATCGTCGAGCGACAGCGTTTCTCCCAACGCCGAACCCTTCGAGCAGAGCCGGCCGAAATTGGCGGGGTGCTCGGTATCGCCCTTGATCTCGGCGGTTCCGTCGGCACGCGGACGCGCGATCACGCCGCAGCCGACGCCGCAATACGGACAGGTCGTGCGCGTGCCCTCGCTCATCATCCAGCCTTTCGGATGTCGGGCGCGGCGGAGAAAGGCGAAAGGTCCAGCAACAATCGCCCACCCTCGACCCGCAGCGGAAACTTGAGCGCCTGCCCCACGTCCGCGCCCAGCGCCGCGCCGGTCTCCAGGCTCAGCACCCAATTGTGCAGCGGACACGTCACGCTGTTTCCATGCACGATGCCCTGGCTGAGCGGGCCGCCCTTGTGCGGGCAGCGATCCTCCAGCGCGAAGGCCTCATCGTCCTGGGTGCGGAACACCGCGACGCAGCCCTTGGCCGTGCGCACGATCCGCGCGCCGAGCCGCGGGATGTCTTCGAGGGCGCCGATGTCGGTCCAATCGTTGCTCATCTTCATTCCGCCGCCTGGAGGGAGAGATCGGCGAGGGGCGCGAATTCATGCGCGTCCTTGCCGGCGACGCGATCCGCCCAGGGATCGCGCTGGACCGAGACTTGCGAGGCGACGAAGCGATCGTACAGAGCGCGCCGCCTTCCCACGTCGGCTAGCACCTGCGCGCGGATCGTCTCGACGCCGACGCGCTTGGCCCATTTGTAGATGCGCTCGAGATAGCGGCCCTGCTCGCGATAGAGTTGCACCAAGGCGGCGATGATCTCGATCGTCTCGTCCTCGCTGTCGGCATGGCCGAGCGCTTGCGTGCCCAAAATATCGAGACCCGCCGCGCCGGCGAAGACGATGTCGTAGCCGCCGTCGACGCAGATCACGCCGACGTCCTTGCAGGTCGCCTCGGCGCAATTGCGCGGGCAGCCCGACACGCCCATCTTGACCTTGGCGGGCGTCCACGAGCCCCACAGGAATTTTTCCATGCGCACGCCGAGGCCCGTCGAATCCTGCGTGCCGAAGCGACACCAGTCCTTGCCGACGCAGGTCTTCACCGTGCGCAGGCCCTTGGCGTAGGCGGCGCCGGAAACCATGCCCGCCTTGTTGAGGTCCGCCCAGACGGCGGGAAGCTCCTCTTTCTTGACGCCCAGGAGATCGATGCGCTGACCGCCCGTGACCTTCACCGTCGGAATCGCGAACTTGTCGACGACATCGGCGATCGCGCGCAGTTCGTTGGCGGTGGTGACGCCGCCCCACATCCGCGGCACCACGGAGAACGTCCCGTCCTTCTGGATGTTGGCGTGGACGCGCTCATTGATGAAGCGCGACTGGCCGTCGTCCTCGTACGTGTCGGGATAGGCGCAGACCAGATAATAGTTGAGCGCGGGACGACATTTCGCGCAGCCGCACGACGTCTTCCAGTTGAGCGCCTGCATCACGGCGGGGATCGTTGCGCCGGCGCCGCCCGCGATCAAGCGGCGAACGTCGTCATGGCCGAGGTCGGTGCAGCCGCACATCGGAACGACGGCGTTGGGCGAATAGGTCTCGCCGAGCGTCAGCGTCATCAGTTGCTCGACGACCCCGGTGCAGGAGCCGCAGGAGGCGGAAGCCTTGGTGTGCGCGCGCACCTGATCGAGGCTCGTCAGGCCCTTGGCCGTGATGGACTCGACGATCTTGCCCTTGCAGACGCCGTTGCAGCCGCAGATTTCCGCATCATCCGGCAACGCTGCAACGGCCGCCGTAGGGTCCAGCGGGGCGCCTCCGGCGTAGTTCGGGCCGAAGATCAGGGTCTCGCGCAGCTCCGTGATGTCGGAGCCCTTCTTGATGAGATCGAAGAACCAGGCGCCATCGGAAACGTCGCCATAGAACACCGCGCCGATCAACTTGCCTTGTTTGATGACGAGCCGGCGGTAGATCCCGCGCGCGGCGTCGCGCAGCACGATCTCCTCGCGATCCGGCGCTTCGGCGAAATCGCCCGCCGAGAAGAGGTTGATGCCGGTCACCTTCAGCTTGGTCGCCGTCGCGCTCGGGTTGAACAGCGCGACTTCGTCGCCCGCCAGTCGCGCCGCGACGACGCTCGCCATCTCGTAGAGCGGCGCGACGAGGCCGAAGCATTGGCCGCTCGCCTCGGCGCATTCGCCGAGCGCGAAGATGTCGGGATCGCTGGTGCGCATGTCCACGCCGACCACGATGCCGCGCTTGACCTCGAGGCCCGCGGCGCGGGCGAGATCGGCGCTGGGGCGAATGCCGACCGCCATGATGACGAGATCGGCGGGCAGTTCGGTTCCGTCGTCGAGCCGCAACGCCTTCACGCGCGGTGGGCCCTTCTCCGGGTCCGTGCCGACGATCTCCCTGGTATTGGCCTTGGTGATGACGCGGATGTCGCGGCTCTCGATCGCTTGCCGGAGCAGATGCCCCGCGGGAGTATCGAGCTGGCGCTCCATCAACGTCGGCATCAGATGCAGCACGGTCACGTCCATGCCCTGCTCTTTCAGGCCGACGGCGGCTTCCAGGCCTAGCAGCCCGCCGCCGATCACGACGGCCTTCTTGCCGGGTTTGGCCGCGAGCAGCATCGCATTGACGTCGTCGAGATCGCGATAGGTCAGCACGCCGGCGAGCTTGTGGCCGGGAACGGGCAGCACGATCGGCGATGAGCCGGTCGCGATGATGAGACGGTCATAGAGTTCGATAACGCCGTGTTCGGATTTGACCGTGCGCTTCTCGCGATCGATCTCGACGACGCGGTGGCCTTTGTAGAGCGTGACTTCGTTGTCGATGTACCAGCCATCGCCATGGATGACGATCTGCTCGAACGACTTCTCGCCGGAGAGAACGGGAGACAGCATGATCCGGTCGTAGTTGACGCGAGGCTCGGCGTTGAACACCGTCACCTTGTAGGCGCCGGGCGCGGCGTCGAACAGTTTCTCCAGCGCGCGGCCGGGCGACATGCCGTTGCCGATGATCACGAGCCGCGGTCGCGGTGGTTTGGCGATCCTGTCGTGGAAAGCGTCTAATTCAACGTGGCGCATCTCGAGCGTCCCTTGCGAAGAGGTAAAGGAGGCCGGCGACGAGCGTCGCCGGCCGATGCGTCAAGCGTTGGAAGCGACGAGCGCCGAGCGATCGAGCCAGGTGCGGCGCCAGCGCGGGCTGACGACGGTGAGCGCGGTCAACGCGCCGAGCGCGAGGCAGGCGAACACCGCCAGGCCGATGCCGTAGCCGCCCGTCATCTGCTTGGCGTAGCCGAGGCTCGCGGCGAGATAGAAGCCGCCGACGCCGCCGGTCGCGCCGACGAGGCCCGTCACCACGCCCACATTGCGCGAGAAGCGCTGCGGCACGATCTGGAACACCGCGCCATTACCTGCTCCGAGCGTGGCCATCGTGATGACGATCATCGGCAACGCAAACATCAGATCGGGGATGCCGCGGCTGATGATCAGCAACATCAACGCGACGAAGCCGTAGACGAACGACAGCGCCTTCACGCCGCCGATGCGATCGGCGACATAGCCGCCGAAGGGACGCGCGAACGAACCGCCGAACACGCAAGCCGCCGTGGCGTATCCCGCGTTGACGGGGGTGAGGCCATATTGGTCGTTGAAGTAGATCGGCAGGAACGAAGAGAGGCCGACGAAGCCGCCGAAGCTGACGCAATAGAACGCCATCAACCACCACACGTCAGGCATGGCGAGGATGTCCGCGTAATCCTTGAACGAGCGGCGCGGCGGCGAGTTCGGGCTGTCCTTGGCGAGGATCACGAAGGCGATCAACACGACCGTCAGCGGGATCGCGGCGAGACCGAGCACATTGCGCCAGCCGAAAGCGAGCGCGAGCGAGGGCGCGAACAAAGCCGCGAGCACGGTGCCCGAATTGCCGGCGCCGGCGATACCTAGCGCGGTGCCCTGATGCTCCGGCGGATACCAGTACGACGCCAAAGGCAGCGCGATCGCGAACGAGGCGCCGGCGACGCCGAGCACGATACCGAGCGCGAGGACTTCGCCGAAGCTGTCGACGCTGAGCAACCAGGCCGCGATGAGGCCGAGAATGACGACGGCCTGCATGATGATGCCGGTCAGGCGAGGCTTCAGATAGTCGGAGAGCACGCCGTTGACGATACGCAGCGCCGCGCCCGCCAACACCGGCGTCGCGACCATCAGGCCCTTCTGGGCCGGGCTGAGGTGGAGGTCCTTGGAGATGAAAATGGCCAATGGGCCGAGCATCACCCAGACCATGAAGCTGACGTCGAAATAGAGAAAGGCCGCCACAAGCGTGGGCACATGCCCGGCGCGCAGGAATCCGCGGTTCATCGGTTTAGCTTTCGAGCTCGACGCATCGCGCCGCCAGACCTTCAGTCTGGGAGCGAGCCGCCCTTGGCTCGCCATGCAGGGGGAAACGATGGCTGACCATCGCCCGCTATGACCCGCCCCGCCATTGGAGCGCCGTCAGTCCGATCTCACCGGGGAGAGGGGATGGGGAACACGAAGCAAGGGGCGTGCCACTAGGATTTCGTTGGAAATGCGAGGTGTGAGTTTCGCCGAGGCGCCTAGCCGGCTCGCTTAGCTGTACGTTTATTGTGCGCCGCACACACAGTGGGCGCCATTCTCTCGCGAAGCGGGAGGAGGGTCAAAACACCGCCCCGTCACAAAAGAGGTCGCTTTCCATCGTGATTGATTCGGGCGTCGCCGGTACCGACCACGCCCGCGCGTGCCCGCCCTCGGGCTTCTCGTCGGACAGCGGAATCGCCGCCCCGACGGGCCCCAACGCCTCCGCATATATATCGGGCCGGTATATCGCTCCGACAGCCTCGCGCGCGACCGCGTCGATCAGCCCCCATCGCGCCATTTGCCCATGCATCCAGTAGGCGTGCGAGCGCCACGGATAGGTCGCGGCATGGCGATGAAACACGGAGGGCGACTCGCCGCCCAGCGTCCCCGGCAGCGACGACAGGATCGCGTGCGGCTCGACGTCGAGATAGGCGCGCCGAGCCAGCAACGCGGCGATGTAGGCCGCGTTTCGCGGGGCGTCGCAAAAGCGCGCGGCGCGATATAGCGCGCGCAGCAGGCCGTGCAAAGCTTCCGGGTTCGCGTCCGCCCAGGCTTCACGCACGCCGAGCACCTTTTCCGGCGCGTGACGCCATATCTGCTCCGAAGTCGCGATGGAGACTCCCACGCCCGCACGCGCCGCGATGTCGCCCCAGGGCGCGCCCGCGCAGAAGCCGAGGATGCGGCCCGATCGCAGCGCTTCCAAAGTCCGCGCGGGCGGCGTGACGACAATTTCGATATCGCGATCGGCCTCGACGCCGGCGGTGGCGAGCCAATAGCGCAGTTGCAGATTATGCGTGGAATATTCGTGCACGACGGCGAGTTTCGCGCCCGTGCCGCGCAGCCGCGCGGCGAGCGCCTCGACCACGCTCCCGCCACGCACCGCTTCGGCCCTGACCGCGTCCGCCAGCGATTTCGCCAGCGTCACGCCGTTGCCGCCGAGGCTGAGCGCATAAGGGACGATCAGCCGCTGCTCGGGTCCGCGCAGCCCCAGCGAAACCGCGATGGCGAGCGGCGGCACGATGGCGGCGGCGTCGAGCGCGCCATAGGCCAGTTTGTCCGCGACATTGGCCCAGGACGGTTCGATCGACAGCGCGACCTCGAGGCCTTCGTCGGCGAAGAAGCCGAGTTCATGCGCCGCGATGACGGGCGCGGAATCGGTCAGCTTCAGCACGCCGACGCGGATGGCAAAATCGCTCATCGCCACGCGCCTCGCCCGGCGTCACGCCAGCAGCACATTGTCGTCCTCCCCTTTGATGACATCGGCCGCGACTTGCGCGATCCGGCGGTTTTCATTCATCGCGGTGCGTTGCAGCCAACGATAGGCGGCGGGTTCGGTGATCTTGCGCTTCGCCATCAGCGTCGCCTTCGCGCGCTCGATGACGCGCCGCTCCTCGAGCGCCGATTTGGCCGCCGCGAGTTCGGTTTCGATCTTGTTGTAGCGTCGGAACAGCGCGACCGCCGAGGCGACGATGGACTTCATCTCCCGGTCGGATACGCCCGAAAGATTGTACGAGCAAACCCCCGCTGCGATCGCCTCGTCGACGAAAGCCGGATCATCCTTGTCCGCGAACATGACGATGGGCCTCGGCACGTTCGCCGACAACGAGCGCACGCCCTCCAGCGCGTCGCGGTCGGGCAGCGCCATGTCGATGACGACGAGATCCGGCGAGAGGCGCCGCACGGTTTCGACGAGATCGGCGCCGGCGTCCGCGCCCAAGACGTCGTCGAAGCCCGCCTGATTGAGCGCGAGCGTCAACGACGCGGCGCGTCCGGCGTCGGAATCGATCAACAGAACCCTGAGCGCCATATATCGCCGTGTGCGTTGCCGGACCGCGCCGAATCTAGCACAGGCCATGCCAAGCGCGATGGCGTGGGCTATTTGGGAATTTCGAGACCCGCGGCGACGAGCGCGCGCCACGCGCCGGCCGAGTCGTCGACGAAGCTGATCAATTTCAGATCATCGACGCCGATCATCCCGGCTTCGACGAGCGCGTCGAAATTCACGATTCCGCGCCAATAGGCCTTGTCGACGAGCACGATCGGCACGCGCGGCGCCTTCCCCGTCTGCACAAGCGTCACCAGTTCGAACAATTCGTCGAGCGTGCCGAAGCCGCCGGGAAACACCACCAGCGCTTTCGCGCCCATCGCGAAATGCATCTTGCGCATCGCGAAATAATGAAATCGGAACGTCAGTTCCGGCGTCGTGTAGGCGTTCGGCTGCTGCTCCGTCGGCAAGGTGATGTTGAAACCGATGGTGGGCGCGCCGGCCTCGGACGCGCCGCGATTGGCCGCCTCCATCACGCCCGGTCCGCCGCCGGTGGCGATGACGTTCGTGTAGCGTCCGGTCGCGCCGGCGCCGCCCTGCTTCGAAGCGAGGAAGCCGAATTCGCGCGCCTGCGCGTACCACCAGGCCTGACGCCCCGACCCCGCCTCACGCACGCGCGAGGAGCCAAAAACGACGATCGTCGAGACGATTCCGAAACTCACCAGCGCCTCTCGCGCTTTTTCGTATTCGAGCAGGAACCGTACGCCGCGCATGGAATCGCCGAGCAGGAAGTCCTGATCGAGCGCCGGCAGCACATAGGCGGGGGCGCGGACCTGCGCGGCGTTGGCGGGTTCGGTGACGCTCATGTGACAAGTCCCGGGTCGAGGCGGCTTTCCGTCTCTGCGTTTCGCGCGGCGTTTTGACAAGGGCGCAAATCCGCGAAATCGATCGGCGCCACTCGCAAATTCGACCAATTCCCTTTATAGGCCCCTGCCGACCCAGCCATCGGGCGAAATGACGCCCTCGATAGGAGCCTCCATGAGAATTTCGCCGCCCCAAGCGAGCCGCATAGCGCTCGCCGCCGTCCTCGCCCTCGGAGCCTCGCTCGCGGTCGCTCACGCCGATCCGAAGGTCCTCGCCAAGATCGACGGCGCGCCGATCACGGAAGAAGACGTCAACGACGCCATGATCGACATCGGCCCCGGCCTGCCCGAGAAGCTCGAGGGCGCCGAGCGCCAGAAATACGTGCTCGATTATCTCATCGACCTCAAGCTCGTCGCCAAGAAAGCCGCTGATGACAAGCTCGACGGCGGCCCCGATTTCACGCGCCGCCTCGCCTATTATCACGACAAGCTGGAGATGGAATCGCTGCTGACCAGCGTCGCCAAGGCCGCCAGCACCGACGCTGCCGAGCACGCGGCGTACGACGCCGCCGCCAAGGCGCAGCCGCCGGAGCCGGAAATTCACGCCCGCCATATCCTTCTGCCCGACGAAGCTTCCGCCAAGGCGGCGCTCGCTCGCGTGAAAGCCGGTGAGGATTTCGCCAAGGTCGCCACCGAACTCTCGAAAGACCCGGGCGGCGAGGGCGGGGATCTGGGCTGGTTCACCAAGGACCGCATGGTGCCGGAATTCGCCGACGCGGCTTTCAAGCTCGAGCCCGGCCAGATTTCCGAGCCGGTGAAGAGCCAGTTCGGCTGGCACATCATCAAGGTCGAGGAAAAGCGCATCAAGTCGTTTCCGCCCTTCGAGCAGGTCAAGGAACAGGCCGCGCGCTATGTCGCGCAGAAGGCGCAGAGCGATCTGATCACCTCGCTGCGTGAGAAAGTGAAGATCGAGCGCTTCGACGAGGCCCCGAAGCCGGCGGCTCCCGCGGACGCGCCCGCGGTTACGCCCGCCCCCGCGGATCCCGCCCCGCCGAAGGCCCCCTGAACCTCGAGGCGCCGCCCCGATGTGAAATGACTGGCCGAGGCCACCCGCCTCGGCCTTTTCTTGCCTTTTGAAGGAATTGTCATGGCCGCGCCCGCCCCGCTCTCGCCGCTCGCTCCGAAGTCCTATCCCACCCTCCCCGAAATCGAGGGCGTGCGCTTCGCGACCGCCGCCGCCGGGGTGCGCTATGCCGGCCGCACCGACGTGATGATCGCGCTGTTCGACGCGCCCGCCGCCGTCGCTGGCGTGTTCACCAAGTCCAAGTGCCCCTCTGCGCCGGTCGATTGGTGCCGGACGCATCTGGCGCAAGGCCGCGCGCGGGCTCTGGTCGTGAATTCCGGCAACGCCAACGCCTTCACCGGCGCGATCGGCGCCAGCGCGGTCGCGCATGTCGGCGAGGCCGTCGGCAAGGCGATCGGCGCTGACCCCAGCGAAGTGTTCATGGCCTCGACCGGTGTGATCGGCGAGCCGCTGGAGGCTAGCCGCATCGCCAACGCGCTCGGCGGCCTAGTCGCCAGCGTCAAGCCCGAAGCGCTGATGGAGAGCGCGCGCGCGATCATGACCACCGACACGTTCCCGAAGGTCGCGACGCAACGCGCGACGATCGGCGAGACCGAGGCGGTTATCAACGGCATCGCCAAGGGCGCCGGCATGATCGCGCCCGACATGGCGACGATGCTGTCCTTCGTGTTCACCGACGCGGCCATTTCCGCGCCGGTGTTGCAGACGCTGCTGTCGAAATCGGTGCAGCGCTCGTTCAACGCGATCACGGTCGACAGCGACACCTCGACCTCGGACACGCTGTTGCTGTTCGCCACCGGCGCGGCGGCCAAACGCGGCGCGCCGGAGATCACGGATGTCGGCGATCCCCGCCTCGCCGATTTCAAGCGCGCGCTCGACAAGGTGCTGCTCAACCTCGCGCATCAGGTCGTCCGCGACGGCGAGGGCGCACGCAAGTTCATCGAGGTCAGCGTCGAGGGCGCGAATTCGCGCAAAGCCGCCAAGCGCATCGCGATGTCGATCGCCAATTCGCCCTTGGTCAAGACGGCCTGCGCCGGCGAGGACGCCAATTGGGGCCGCGTCGTGATGGCTGTCGGCAAGGCGGGCGAAAAAGCCGAGCGCGACAAGCTCGACATCTATTTCGGCGACATCCGCGTCGCCCATCAGGGACTGCGCGATCCCGCCTACAGCGAGGAAGCGGCCTCGGCCTATATGAAGAAACAGAAGATCGTGATCGGCGTGAAGCTCGGAATCGGAACGGCGCGCGCGAAGGTCTGGACCTGCGATCTCACCAAGGAATACATCGCCATCAACGGCGACTATCGCTCATGAAGCTGCTGCTCGTCGTCGCCGTCGCGCTGGTCGACGCCGACAACCGCGTGCTGATCGCCCAGCGCCCGGCGGGCAAGGCGATGGCGGGGCTATGGGAGTTTCCCGGCGGCAAGCTGGAGCCGGGCGAGCGGCCAGAGGACGCGCTGATCCGCGAATTGCGCGAGGAACTCGGCATTGAGGTGAAAGCGCCCTGTTTGGCGCCGTTGAGCTTCGCCAGCCACGTCTACGACGACTTCCATCTGCTGATGCCGCTTTATATCTGCCGGCGCTGGGAAGGCTTCGTACAGCCCCGCGAGGGCCAGTCTCTGAAATGGGTGAAGGCCAAGGCGCTACGTGATTTTCCGATGCCTCCGGCCGACGAGCCTTTGATCCCGCCACTCGTCGAATTGCTGGGCTGAGGCTCAGGCGAGCAAGGCCTTCGCGCCTTCCCACAAATCCCGCGCGATCTCGCCCGCCGGCTCGGCTCGCGCGCGTCCCGCCGCCTGCCCGGCCCAGGCCTGCATCGCGCCGATGTCGCCCGCCTTCGCGGCAGCTTCGCGCATGGCTTGGGTCAGCCCGCGTTGCACCGGATAGGGCGCGGGCGGCGGCGCGTCGGCGGCGGCCGACGCGCGCGCATAGGCGTTGGCGAGGCTTCGGCCGGCGCGGCCCGAGAACCCGCGGGTGACGATCGTATCCTCGGGCGCGGCGGCGCCGAGGGCATCTACCCAGGCGGCCGACAGCTTCGCCTCGGGACTGCGCAGAAGGCCGGTGCCGATCTGCGCGGCCGAGGCGCCCAGCAGCAAGGCCGCCGCGACGCCGCGCGCGTCGGCGATGCCGCCGGTCGCGATGACGGGAACGTTCACCGCGTCGACCACCGCCGGCAGCAGCGCGAACAGACCGACCATCGAAGTCTCCGCCTTCGCGGGATCGAACGCGCCGCGATGCCCGCCGGCCTCCATGCCCTGCGCGATGATCGCGTCGGCCCCGGCGGCCTCGACGGCGCGGGCCTCGGCGACGGTCGTCGCGTTGGCGAACCACTTGATCCCCCTCGCCTTCATCCGTGTGACGAACTCGGCGGGGTAGACGCCCATGATCGAGGAAATGATCGCTGGGCCCGCCTCCAGCATCGCCTCGCATTGCGCGGCGAAATCCGGCGGTGTGGCGTCGCCCGCCTCCGGCGCGACCTCCGGCCCCCAGGATTTTAGGAACTCGCGCACCCTGCCCTCGGCCGCGGCGTCCCGCGCGGGCGGCGCGTCGGGAACCCAGAGATTGAGCTGAAAGCCGCCGTTCGTGCCCGCGCGCACCTCGCTCGCCCAGGCTTTGATCGCGGCGGGCGACATCAGCAGCGCGCCACAACTCCCCAGCCCGCCCGCGTTGGCGACCGCGATCGACAGCGAAGGCGGGCAGGCCCCCGCCATCGGCGCGAGCAGGATGGGCATGCGCAGACCATAAGCTTCGGCGAAGACTTCGGCGCGGGCGAGGATGGGGTTGGGCATGGTGACCTCCAATCGTCGATCGAGGTTTGGCTTCGTTTCCTGGAAATGTTACACATGACCATCTTAGGCGAGCCCCAAAGATAAGTGCGTCGACTTTTTCGGCGATTAGCCGCATTCTGGTAGGCGAAGATCCACTTAACTTGATTCAATAATCTTTGGGCATCGCCTTAGTGGTCATGAGGTCATCATGAACAGCGCCAGTCTCGCGGAAGCCAAAGCGCATTTGAGCGCTTTTCTGGACCGTGTCGAGGCCGGAGAGTCCGTGGCGATCACGCGTCGCGGCAGGGAAGTCGCCGTCTTGGCGCCCAAGAAAAGTCCGCGCAAACCGGTGGATGTCGAAGCCCTGCGGGTGATCAGCGAATCCGGGCCTTGGCAAAATGAAAGCGCCGGCGAATTCGTTCGCCGTATGCGCGACGAGGATCGTTATTGAGATTTTACGTCGATACGTCGGTTCTGATCGCCGCGTTCACTCCGGAAGACGCGAATGCGCGTGTGCGGACTTGGCTCGGCCGCCTGCGCGCCGACGATTTGTACGCGAAGGTTTTGATGCGAGACTCTTTCGAGGTCCTACCCCTCGAAAAAGCCCATTTCGAAACAGCCAAACCGCCAAGTGCAATGCGTCGCCGGACCTCAGGCCGGTCGCGTATTGGTCGGCGAACCGGGCGACACTGGACCGAAAACTGACCGTGGCGGCGGACGCGATCGGCGTCGCCGCGCCATCGCTCTAGTTTCTCACCCCGCCGCGCGCCGCAGCCACGGCCGCGTGCCCGTCGGCGCCTCGTGCGCGCCGAGGCTCGGCTGATAAGCGAGCACGACCTTCGGCAGCCTCCCCTCCTCAAGCGCTCGCAGGGTCGGTGCGTTGACGACCTCGAACGAGGTGAAGCCGCAGCGTTGCATCAGCGGGATTTCGTCGAGCAGCACGTCGCCGATCGCGCGCAGTTCGCCGGTGAAGCCGTGCCGCTCGCGCAGCAGGATCGCATAGGAATACGCGCGCCCATCGCCGAACTTGTCGAATCGCAACGCAACGAGCGGCCGATCCGCGACCTCGGCCAATTGCTCGATCGCGTCCTTGCCGGCGGAAATTTCGACGCCGACGGCGCCGCGCGCGGCGAGCGTGGACTTGTCGCGACGCCAGCGCGCCAGCGACACGAGAATATTGCCCGACGAGGGCGCCGCGGCGTCGTCGGTCAAGCCCGCCCAGGTATTTTCGACGAAAGCGCCGTCGCGCCAGAGGGCCATCAGATGTTCACTCCCGCGTCCAGCGCACCCAAATGAATGCCGCATTCGGTCTTGGCCTTGCCGCGCCAACGGCCCGCGCGCGCGTCCTCGCCCGGTCGGATCGCGCTGGTGCACGGCAGGCAGCCGATCGAGGGAAATCCCATGGCGACGAGCGGATGCGGCGGCAATTCCGCCTGTTTGATGTACGCGAGTAGATCGCCCGCGCTCCAACCGACCAGCGGGTTGACCTTGACCCGCTCGCCCTCGGCCTCGAACAAGGGCGTGCGCGCGCGATCGAGGCTCTGAAAGCTCTTGCGGCCAGTGATCCACGCCTCGTAGGGAGCCAGCGCCTTGCCGAGCGGCTGCACCTTGCGGATTTCGCAGCAGCGATCGGGATCGCTCGCGAACAGAAACTTTTCCGGGTCCTCGGCCGCGAGCGTCTCAGCTTCCGGCTCGGCGACGACGATGTTGGTCAATCCCAGGCTCTCGACGAGCCTATCGCGATAGGCGATCGTCTCGGGAAAGTGCTGGCCGGTGTCGACGAACACCACCGGCGTCGATTTGTCGATGCCGGAGATCATGTGCAGAAGCACCGCCGAATCCGCGCCGAAGCTGGATACGAGCGCGATGCGCCCCGGGAACAGGTCGTCGATCGCGAGCCTGAGCAGCGAAGTCGCCTTGACGCCGGCGAACTTCGTCTCCAGTCGCGTCGCGGCGATGGCGTCGCCGAACAGTTTGACGTCGTGAGCGCTCACTAGATATCCGATCCGGCGCTCCTCTCGTAGAGCGCCTCCTTGAACGGGGCCATGCCGACGCGGCGGAACGTCTGTAGAAAGGCTTCCTGAGGACCCGAGCGCTGAGACATATAAGTCTCGACCACGGTTTCAATGGCGTCGATGACTTTTTCCGAACTGAAGCCCGGGCCGGTGATCTGGCCGATCGACGCCGTCTCGTCGCCCGAGCCGCCGAGCGTGATCTGATAAGTCTCCTCGCCCGCGCGTTCGAGGCCGAGAATGCCGATATGGCCGACGTGGTGGTGGCCGCAGGCGTTTATGCAGCCGGAAATCTTGATCTTGAGCGGCCCGATCCCCTTCGCCCGCGCGCCGTCGCCGAAGCGCTCGGAGAGCTGCTGCGCGATCGGAATCGAGCGCGCGGTGGCGAGCGCGCAATAATCCAGGCCGGGGCACGCGATGATGTCGCTGATGAGCCCCGCGTTGGGCGTCGCCAGTTCAACCGAGGCGAGCCGATCGTAGACCGCCGGCAGATCGTCGAGCGCGACATAAGGCAGGATGAGGTTCTGCTCGTGCGAGACGCGCAACTCGTCGTGCGAATAATCCTCGGCGAGGTCCGCGACGGCGTCCATCTGATCCGCGCTCGCGTCTCCCGGCACGCCGCCGATGGGCTTCAATGACACCGTAATGATCGCGTAACCGGGAACCCGGTGCGGCGTCACGTTGGATTGCACGAAAGCGTTGAACTTCGCGTCCTTGCCGAGACGTCGTTGCACGCGCGGACTTTCCAGCGCGCGCGTCGGCAGATCGGGCGGCGCGAAATAGCCGCGGATGCGCGCGATCTCGGCCTCCGGCAAGGCGAGCCCGGTCTTGTCGTTGGCGGCGAATTCGGTTTCGACGGCGTCGCGCAGGCCCTCGAGGCCCTTCTCGTGCAGCAGGATCTTGATGCGCGCCTTGTATTTGTTGTCGCGCCGGCCTTCGAGATTGTAGACGCGCAGGATCGCGTCGCAATAGGCCAGCATGTCGCGTTCGGGCAGGAAGTCGCGAACCTTCTTGGCGACGAAGGGCGTGCGCCCGAGGCCGCCGCCGACGTAGACGATGAAGCCGATAGCGCCGGAAGCGTCCTTGACGATCTGCAGGCCGATGTCATGCGCCTGGATCGCCGCGCGGTCATGCGGACCGCCGTTGACCGCGATCTTGAACTTGCGCGGCAGGAACGAAAACTCGGGGTGGTTCGACGACCATTGCCTGAGGATTTCGGCGTAGGGGCGCGGATCGGCGATCTCGTCGGCGGCGACGCCGGCGAAATGATCGGCCGTGACGTTGCGGATGCAATTGCCGGAGGTCTGGATCGCGTGCATCTCGACGCCGGCGAGTTCCGCCAGGATGTCGGGCGTGTCCTTCAGCGCCGGCCAATTGTACTGCAGGTTCTGGCGCGTGGTGAAATGGCCGTAGCCGCGATCGTAGGTTCGCGCGATCTCGGCGAGCTTACGCAATTGCTGGGAATTGAGCGTGCCATAAGGCACCGCCACGCGCAGCATGTAGGCGTGCAATTGCAGATAGAGGCCGTTCATCAGCCGATGCGGACGGAACTGCTCCTCGGTGAGTTCGCCCGAGATGCGGCGCGCGACCTGATCGCGGAACTGGTCGACGCGCGAGGCGACGAAAGCCGCGTCGAACTCGTCATAGCGATACATGCGACGCCTCCAAAGAAGCGCGCTGAACCACGCCGGGCGCCAGCCCCTCGGCCTGCTTGCCCAGATCCCGCCGCACGGTCGGACCCGAGGCGCGGATCGCCTCGCGCAACGCCTTGGGCAAGTAATGGCCGCCGCGCGTTTCAAGTTCGATCCAATAGGGATCAATGACTTCGTTGTCTTTTTCTGACTGTTTGGCCCGCGCCAGCGCGGCGGCCTTCGCCGCTTCGTCGGACAAGACGGCGGCGTGATGGAAGTCCTCCGTCCAGACGCCCGTCGGGTCCTGAAAAACGACGACGCCATCACCGAGGCGGTTGGCGGTGATCATTCCACTCATGACAAAGAGACTTTCCCTGGCTGCCTGTTCGAGGGCGGAGCCTATAGGCCCTTTTTTCGCCGGCCGCGAGACCCGCCGGCGCGCGGCGCCCAGCGTCGCTTTTCCCTCAAAAAAACCGCAAAACCCATTTTCTTTGAGATGGATAGCATAATATACGCAAGAGTTCTATAGGAATTTTTATATAACTTCTCACTTTGTAATACAAGACGATCTCGCAATGGAATCGAAAGCATTTCCAGACGTCGCGCGGAAGTCCACCCTCATTGCGACGCCGAGCGACATGAACTCGCCCCTCGTTTACCGTTCGCTGACCTCCGACGCCTAGAATGAGCGCACGGGGCGCATTTTCACCTTTCGTTGATGAAACGAGAGCGCCCGGCACGGCGGCGACGGATCCCACAAGCAGGCGGCATGGCTCAGCGGCAGCGAAGAGACGACCCGATGAACGTCGCCCACGTCGCGCGGGTCCTGATGGCGTCGCCCTTGTTTCGAAACCTCGTCGTCGCCGCGTTGGTCCTCGGCGCGGCCGCGTACGGGCTGTTCCAACCGCTGGACCGCGTCGTCCAGGAAAAGCGGTTCCAGGCGCTCACCCATCATCCCACCGGCCAAGTCGCTCTCGTCGAGATCGACTCGGCCAGCCTCCGCGCCATCGGCGTCTGGCCGTGGCCGCGCGCACTGCACGCCCATCTCGTCGACAATCTTGTGGCGATGGGCGCGCGCAAGGTCGTTTTCGACGTCGATTTCAGCGCTGGGTCCAGTCCCGTCAACGACGAAGCCTTCGCCGCCGCGCTGAAGCGAGCGAACGGACGGGTCGCTCTGGGCGCCTTCCAGCAATCCGGCGGCGCCGGCGAGGGCTGGACCATCAACAAGCCGATCAAGCTGCTGGCCGACCAAAGCAAGCTGGTCTCCATCGACGTGCCGATCGACCCCGACGGCTACGTGCGCGACTATTGGCCCGATCTGCCGGTGGGCGACGCCCGCCTCGACACGGTCGGAACTTATCTCTCCGGCGCCATCCGAAATCCCGGCCGGTCTTTCGGGCTCGACTACGGCGTCGATCTCGACGCATTGGACAGGATGTCCGCGTCTGACGTGATGGCCGGGTCGATCGATCCCAAGAGGATCGAGGGCAAGGAGATCATCATCGGGGCCAGCGCCGAGGAATTGCGCGACTTCTTCATGACGCCTCGCTACGGCATGATCCCCGGCTGTTCTCTGCACGCCCTGGCCGCCGAGACCTTGTTGCAAGGTCTGGACATGCGCGACGCGCCTTTCGCCCTCGTCGCCGCGCTCGCCCTCCTCCTCGCGCTGATCGCGAGCGCGCTCGGCTATCGCGTGAGCCGCCCGGCGGGCGTGGGAGCGGCTTTGCTGGCGAGCGTCGCCGTCGAGGCGGGCGCGCAACTGTTGCAACACGGGCAAGCGCTCCGCCTCGCGACCTCCCCCGCGCATTTCGCGCTCGCGGGTTTCGTCGTCGTCGGCGTCCTCGCCGATCTGCGGCTGCGGCGCAAATTGCACACGCAGGCTTCGCGCGAGCGCGACATCGTGAGAGCGATGCTCGGACGCGTGGTCGCCGACAATTTCGACGGCGTCGTGGTCGTCGACGCGCAAGGCAAGATCATCGCCGCCAGCCGGCCGGCGCGGGAGCTGCTGGGCCAGGACCTCGAGGGCCGCCTCGCGGTCGCGGTGCTGCCGCGGACCCTGGGCAAGCCGCTCGACGACGCGCTCGCCGCGGGTCTCCGCGGGTCGGGGCCCGCCGCGACGCCAGGCGAGACGCGCACGATCGACGCCGCCGGCGATCCGCGCTTTCTCGAATTCGTGATCACCGTTTCGGCCGTCGATGGCGTGCGCGCGCGCAGTGTCGCGTGTCTGACGTTCCGCGACATCACGGAGCGGCGCGCGCACGAGGCGCGCCTCGACTATCTCGCGCGCCACGACGAACTGACCGGCGCCTGGACGCGCGGTCAGCTCGCCGACAAAATGGCCGAGCGCCTCGTCGACTCGGGCACGACATCAAAGGGGCTGACGCTCTTCAGCCTGGATCTGCGCCGCTTCGTACTCGTCAACGACGTTTTCGGGCACCATGTCGGCGACGCCGTGCTCAACGCGGTGGTCGGCCGCCTGCGCGCGAGCGGTTACGCGATGGTTTCCCGGCTGGGCGGCGACAGCTTCGCCTTCGCCGGACCCGGCGAACCCGACGGCCCCGCGCTGGACGCCATCGGACAATCGCTGATCGCGCGGATCTGCGAACCTTATCTGATCGACAGCCACAAGATCATCATCGGCGCCACCCTCGGCGCGACCACGACGGCGCTTTCGGGGCGCGACCCGTCCGCGCTGTTGACCCATGCGAGCATGGCGCAGGCCTCGGCGAAGAAAAGAATGGGCGACGTCTTCCGCGTGTTTTCGCCGGACATGGAAACGCTGCGCCGCGAAAAGCAGGTCATCGACGCCGAGCTACGCCACGCGATCGCCGATGGATCGCTCGCCTTGCACTATCAGGCCAAGGTCGATCTGAAGTCCGGCCGTTTCATCGGCGCGGAAGCTTTGATGCGTTGGCGTACGCCCGACGGGTCTCCGGTGCCGCCGGCCAAATTCATCCCTATCGCCGAGGAGAGCGGCCTGATCGCGGAACTCGGCCGATGGGCGCTGCATCGCGCCTGCGCCGAGGCCAGGAACTGGCCGGCCGCGACCATCGTGGCGGTGAACGTGTCGCCGGTCCAGTTCGCGCTCAGCGACGTGTTCGAGGAGGTCCGGCTCGCGCTCGAAGCTTCGGGGTTGCCGCCGAACCGGCTCGAAATCGAGATCACCGAGAGCATCTTCGTCGAGCGGGAATCGGCGATATCAGTGACGCTCGAAAAGCTGCGCGCGCTCGGCGTCAGCGTGGCGCTCGACGATTTCGGCACCGGTTATTCGTCCCTGCACTACCTAGGCCGCCTGCCGATCGACACGATCAAGATCGATCAGAGCTTCATCCGCCGTCTGCTGCTCGACCCGCAAGCCGCCGCGACCGTCCAGGCGATCGTCACCTTGGCGCGGGCGCACGGCAAGAAACTGGTCGCCGAAGGCGTCGAGGACATCGAACAGGCGCGTTTCCTGCTCGCTCTCGGCTGCGAATATGGGCAGGGCTACTATTACGGCCGCCCGGAGGACGCGGCGAGGTTTCGCGCCGCGCTGGAGGGCGAACCGGCGCGGGCCGACGGATTGGCGGCCTGAGCGGCGGAAGCTATCGCGCAGTTCGGCGGCTCAATTGATCGACATAGGAGCGCAAAAAGCTATTGATGCGGGTCTGGTAGCCGCGCCCTTGCGAGCGGAAATACGCGAGCACGTCGGCGTCGATGCGCAAGTTCGTGTGCTCCTTGCGTCGGGGCGCCGGCAACTCCGTCGTCGCCGAATCCACCGGCTCCATCGCGTCGTCGGGATCGCTCCCGTCGGGAATAGCCAGCTCCGCCGCCGCGTTCCAGTCGGTCTTGATCCGTCCCGCCGCCGCCATCGCTTCGAGTTCAGCCGCCGAATAGCGAACGATATTTTCTTTCTTCCTGCTCATGACTGCGCCTCATGGAAATGATCCGCACGGCCCCGTTACGCCACATCCAGACGACCGTGAAATACTTGCCCTCGATGAGCGATGTCGATTTCCACCGGTCCTCGTCATCGCGCGGCGATGGCTGATGGAGAACCGAACGGCCGTCGAACAACAGAAAAGCGTCAGCGAAGTCGAGACCTCGATCCCTCATTTTGCAACCACACGCGCAGGCCTAAACGCGTGGCCTCACATGAAACTCTGCGGGTCCACGTCGACCATCACGCGCACCCCTCCGCGCGCTGGCGGGGCGGCGGCGAGGAGGGCGCGGAGGAAGCCTTGCAGATCGACGCCGCGCGGCGCCTTCACGGCCAGCCGGAAGCGATGGCGACCGCGCAGCAGGGCGATCGGCGCTTCGGCCGGGCCGAGCAGCGAGATCTCGCCAGGCTCGACGGCGCCGCCGATCGGCGCCAGCCGCCAGCCTTTGCCCGCCGGCATCGCGTGCGCGGTGCGCGCCAGCGCCCGCGCGTGCGCCTCGGCGCCGCCGCGATCCTCGCCCGAGACGATCACAGCGGCGAGCCGCCCGAACGGAGGCAGGCCGCCGCGCCGGCGCTGCTCGCCCTCGGCCGCGTAGAAGCGCTCGACGTCGCCCGACAATAGCGCCGCGATGACGGGATGCTCGGGCTGATAGGTCTGCAACAGCGCCCTGCCCGGCTTTTCGCCGCGCCCCGCGCGGCCGGTCGCCTGCCGCAGCAACTGAAACGTGCGCTCGGCCGCGCGCGGATCGCCATTGGCGAGGCCGACGTCGGCGTCGACGATGCCGACCAGCGTCAGCAGCGGAAAGTTGTGGCCCTTGGCGACGAGCTGCGTGCCGATGATGAGGTCGTAGTCGCCGCGCGCCGCGGCGTCCAATTGCCCGCGCATCCGCTCCATGCCGCCGGGCGTATCCGAGGACAACACCAGCAACCGCGCCTCGGGAAACAAAGCCTCCGCCTCCTCCGCGACGCGCTCGACCCCGGGGCCGCAGGCGGTAAGGCTGTCGGCCTCGTGGCATTCGGGACAGATGTTGGGCCTAGGCTCGTTGTGCCCGCAATGATGGCAGACCAGCGCCTTGCGGAAGCGGTGCTCGACCAACCAGGACGAGCAATTGGGG
>Ga0302157_10001494_pt1 | contig 28626 bp, 26 predicted proteins | sample I_Bog_N3_3_FD_193502 | JGI IMG/M metagenome (GOLD analysis project Ga0302157, IMG submission 193502) | Peat permafrost microbial communities from Stordalen Mire near Abisko, Sweden - I_Bog_N3_3 | ecosystem: Environmental > Terrestrial > Soil > Wetlands > Peat | place: Sweden: Abisko, Stordalen... | reverse complement strand
ACCATCGGCGACCGGAAAGTGGTTACCCTCGAACGCGGTGGGGACGCCCCGGTCCCCGGCCGGACGAGCTGAGCCAGGTGCGATGTCCGAGTACGAGTACACGATTCTCAAGCCCCCACCCCGGCGGCACCGCCTGGCCTGGATCACCCTCGGCGTGACTCTGGCGGTGGTGGCCGTGGGCGTCGGGGCCTTCCTCGTCGGCCGCCACACCACATCCGCTCCGCCGTCCACCGCTCCATCCCACGCCGGGAGTGGCAGCGGCTCGCCGGCAGCCTCCGTGACCCCGCTCACCGTGGTCAGCACCACGCCGACGACCGGAGCCGTCGATGTCCCGTCGGACCAGAGGATCACCATCACGTTGTCGTCGGCGGTCCAGACCGGATGGACCACGCCGACCCTGACCCCCGCCGTCCCCGGGACCTGGCAGAGGACCGGCCCGTCCACCATCGCCTTCGCCCCCACGGCGCCTCTCATTCCCACCAGCACCGAGACGCTCACCATCCCGGCGGGCGCGGCGGGACCCCGGAGCCGGGCCGGCGGGACGCTGGCCGCACCGGTCACGGTCACCTTCACCGTGGCCCAGGCCAGCACGGAGCGCCTCCAGCAGCTGCTGGCCGAGCTGAACTACCTCCCCCTGGTGTTCACCCCGGCCGGGCCGCTGTCCTCGCCGGTGGATGCGGTGACGGCACAGCCCGGAACGTTCTCCTGGCGGTGGCCCAATCAACCGGCATCGCTGACCTCACTGTGGATCGAGGGAGCCGAGAACGTGATCACCAAGGGCGCCCTCATGAACTTCGAGAACCAGAACGGCCTCACGGTGGACGGGCTGGCCGGCACGCAGGTGTGGACGGCACTGCTGAGCGCCGTGGCCGCCAACCGGGTCGATGCCGATCCGTACACCTACGTCTTCGTGTCCAAGCAACTCCCGGTGGCCATGACGGTGTTCGAGAACGGCACGCCCGTGCCGGCGCTGACCAACGTGGCCGTCAACACGGGCGTCCCCGGCGCTGACACCGCGGACGGCACCTATCCGGTCTTCGAGCACGTGGTGAGCTCCCGCATGCAGGGCACCAATCCCGACGGGAGCACCTACGACGATCCCGCCGTGCCGTGGGCCAGCTTCTTCAACGGCGGCGATGCCCTCCACGGCTTCGTCCGGGCCAACTACGGCTCCTACCAGAGCAACGGCTGCGTGGAGATGCCCGTGGCCACCGCCGCCGTGGTCTGGCCGTTGACCCCGATCGGCACGCTGGTCACGGTGGTCGGGCCGGTCTCCTAAGGTCGGGGTCGGCGCACGCCGGACCAGCACCCACCCGAACGACAACGAGGAGATCGCACCGTGGACATGGAGTACCGCCGCCTGGGAAAGACCGGCCTGAAGGTCAGCGTGCTGTCCTTTGGCTCGTGGGTCACCTTCGGCCCGCAGCTGGCCGGCAACCTGGCCGAGGAGTGCCTGGCCGCCGCCTACGACGCCGGGGTCAATTTCTTCGACAACGCCGAGGCCTACTCGGCCGGCGAGTCGGAGCGGATCATGGGCGAGGCCATCGCCGCCCTGGGCTGGCCCCGGCACAGCTACGTCCTGTCGACCAAGGTCTTCTGGGGGATCCACGACGGCGTCAACATGCGGAACACCCTCAACCGGAAGTACCTCCTCCAGGCCATCGACGGATCACTCGAGCGGTTCGGCCTCGACTTCGTCGACCTGCTCTACTGCCACCGCCCGGACCCCGAGACACCGGTCGAGGAGACGGTGTGGGCCATGTCCGACATCGTCTCCAGCGGGAAGGCGCTCTACTGGGGGACCTCGGAGTGGTCGGCCGAGCAGCTCCGGGAGGCATGGGACGTCGCCGAGCGCCACCACCTCCACAAGCCGGTGGTCGAGCAGCCCCAGTACAACCTGTTCTGGCGGGACCGGGTGGAGCAGGAGTACGCACCCCTCTACGACGGCATCGGCCTGGGGCTCACCACCTGGAGCCCGCTGGCCTCGGGCCTCCTCTCCGGCAAGTATCTCGACGGGGTTCCGGACGGCTCGCGGGCGACCCTGCCGGGCTACGGGTGGTTGGCCAAGATGCTGACCGACCCCGAGTCCAACGCCAAGGTGCGCTCGCTGCAGTCGATCGCCCAGGAGCTGGACTGCACCCTGGCCCAGCTGTCCATCGCCTGGTGCGCCAAGAACCCCCACGTGTCGACGGTCATCACCGGCGCCAGCCGGGTCGGGCAGGTCCACGAGAACCTCGCGGCGTTGGAGGTCATCCCCCGGTTGACCGACGACGTACTCGCCCGCATCGACACCGTCACCCGCTGAGGCCCGGCTCCTGGTCGAGCGGGCCGTTCGGGACCTCCTCGACCACGACGGTCGACCCCCCCGAGCCACGCCTGGCCCACCAGTGCCGGCGGGTCGGGGCCCTGGCTCGGTCCAGGTGGGCCAGGCTCAGGATCCGCTCGTTCACCGAGTAGGCCAGATACAGGCTGAACAGGGCGGACGGGATCTCCACCAGCAACGCCAGCACCAGCGCCTCCAGGAACTGGGACCGCCCCGAGGAGGTGGTGACGTCGAACCAGGCGTCGACGAAGAGCAGCACCGCCGTCGCCGTGGCCGGGAACTGGACCCGGGGGTCGAAGCGGAAGGCCATGTAGGCCGTCCGGCTGATGGCGAACACCAAGATGAGGTCGAACCCCACCCATGCCGCCCGGTAGTGGCGGTCGTACTGCCGCCGGGGCAGGGTGACAGCCAGGTAGACGATCCACGGCAGCAGGACCACCCCCGCCGCCGTGTAGAGCCAGGCCATCCGCCGTCCCCGCCGCCACCCGGCCGAGTGGGGCTCGGGGGGTATCGGAGGGGACTCCTCGCGCTGTGGCGGTCCGTCGTCACCCACCCCGTCAGCCTACCGGGGGCACTCAGGGTGAGAGGGTGCGCCTCGTCTCGTCCACCAGCGAGCTCCGCTCGAGCGCGGCCACGATCAGCGAGTCCTGCGTGGCCACGCCGATCGTGGTCGGGATGCGGTGCCAGGCCCCCTCGGCATCGAGCGACCATGCCTGGGTGTCATCGGCCAGATTCAGTTCGATGATCTCCTCCAACTGGACCACCGCGGCGGGATCGGCCACGGGGATCATGGCCTCGACACGCCGGTCGAGGTTCCTTCGCCTCAGGTCGGCCGATCCGATGTAGTAGCTGGCCGGGCGCCCGTTGGCGCCCCCGAAGCGCAAGATGCGCGAGTGCTCGAGGAACCGTCCCACCAACGACCGGACCCGGATGGTCTCGGACAGGCCCGGCACACCGGGACGCAGGCAGCAGATGCCGCGGATGATCAGGTCGATCGGGACACCGGCCTGTGAGGCACGGTAGAGGGCGTCCATGACGGCGACGTCGTCGAGGCCGTTGACCTTGATCACGATCCGTCCGTCCGGACCGGCCAGTGACTCCTCGTCGATGCAGTCGATGACCCGGTCGCGGATGCCCCCGGGCGAGGTGACCAGCTCCTGGTAGTGGGGCGGCTGGCTGAACCCGGTGATGTAGTTGAAGAACCGGGTGACGTCAGCGCCGAGGGCGGGCCGGGAGGACAGGACCCCCAGGTCCTCGTAGATCCGGGCTGTCTTGGGGTTGTAATTTCCGGTGCCCACGTGGCAGTAGAGGCGGACGGTGCCTCCCTCCTGTCGGACCACCAGTGTGGTCTTGGCGTGGGTCTTCAGGCCCATCAGGCCGTAGATGACGTGGGCGCCCGCCTCTTCCAGGGCCCGGGCCCACCCGATGTTGGCCTCCTCGTCGAACCGGGCCGTCACCTCGACCAGCACCGCCACCTGCTTGCCGTGCTCGGCCGCCCGGACCAGTGCCGCCACCACCGGGCTGTCACCCGAGGTCCGGTACAGGCACTGCTTGATGGCCAACACGTTGGGGTCGTCGGCCGCCTCGTTCATCAGCTCCTCCACCGAGGCGGAGAACGAGTCGTAGGGGTGGTGGACCAGGACGTCCTGGCGGTCGAGCACCGAGAAGATACTGCCGTCCTCCTCCCGCTCGACCGTGGTGAGGGCCAGCGGGATGAGCGGCGTCCACGGCTCGTCGTGCAGCTCGGGCCGGTCGAGGCCGTGGATGGCCCACAGGCAGTCCAGACCCAGGGGCCCGGCGAACCGGTAGACGTCGTCCGAGGTGAGTCCGAGCTCCTCGGTCAGGCGGGCCACCGGGCCCTCGGAGGTCCGGGAGTCGACTTCCAGCCGCACGACGGGCAGGAACCGCCGACGTCGGAGCTCCTCCTGCAGCGCCAGGAGGAGATCGTCGGCAGCGTCGTCGTCGAGGGCCAGGTCGGCATCGCGGGTGACCCGGAAGATGCAGGGCGGACCGACGTCCATGCCGGGGAAGAGGGCGTCGATGAAGGCCACCAGAGCCTGCTCGAGCGGGATGAAGCGGTCGCCTCCGGGCAACGGCAGCAGCCGGGCGACGTTGGGCGGGACCTTCACCCGGGCGAACCGGATGGTGCCGTCCTGGCGGTTCCGGACCTCCACGCCCACGTTGAGCGAGAGGTTGGAGATGTAGGGGAACGGGTGGCTGGGATCCACGGTGAGCGGGGTCACCACCGGGAGGATCAGGCGGTCGAACACCTCCTGGAGGTACGACCGGTCGCCGGGGCCGAGGCTGTCCCAGTCGCACAACTCGATCCCCTCGGCCATGAGGGCCGGCCCGAGCTGGCGCAACAGGAGGTCCTCCTGCCGGCGGACCATGCGCTCCAGCGACGCCCGGACGTCCTTCAGGAGTTGGTCCGGGGTGGCCCCGTTCAGGGCCAGGCTCTTGATGCCCGCCACCACCTGGCGACGCAGCCCGGCCACCTGGACCTGGAAGAACTCGTCGATGCGCTCGCTGAACAGGACCAGGAACTTGACCCGTTCCAGGAGTGGGATGTCCCGGTCGGCCACCAGGTCCAGGAGACGGTCGTTGAAGTCGAGATCGGACAGCTGCCTGGCGAAGTAGCGCTGGCCCGACTCCGAACCAGGTCCTTCGACCGGTCCACGGATGGCCTCGACGCTCATTGGGCAACGATAGCAACCGGGCCGGACGGTCCAATCGGGCCCGGGACCGGCGGCAGCCCCGGGTGCCCGTGGGACGGCTCGTCCGGAGCCCTGCCGGCGGTGGGCCACAATGTGGGTCGGCGGACCGTCGACGAAAGGCGTCCGAAGTGAGCACCGACCGCACCATCGAAGTGATCGTGGAGATCCCCCGCGGGAGCCGGAACAAGTACGAGTACGACCATGAACGACATGTGATGCGGCTCGACAGGAGGCTGTTCTCGGCCACCTTCTACCCTGCCGACTACGGGTTCGTGCCCGACACGCTGGCCGAGGACGGGGATCCACTCGATGTCCTGGTCCTCCTGGACGAGCCCACCTTCCCCGGCTGCCTGGTGGAGTGCCGGCCGGTCGGGGTATTCTGGATGACCGACGAGAAGGGGCCGGATGCCAAGATCATCTCGGTGGCCTGCGGCGACCCGATGTGGGAATCGGTCCGCGACCTTGACGGCCTCCCACCCCATCTGACCTTCGAGATCGCCCACTTCTTCGATGTCTACAAGGATCTCGAGCCCGACAAGCTGACCAAGGTGGGCGGATTCGACGGGGTGGACGCGGCATGGGCGGAGATCGACCGCTCTTTCGAGCGCGCCAAAACGTCCAGCTAGCGCCAGAGCATCCGGGGTGGTGGTGCCCGGGATCCTTCGGACCGGACCGGGCGTGAGGATCAGCTCAGGAGAGGACCTGGGCCTTGGCCGCGGCGAACTCCTCGTCGGTCAGCGCACCGGCGGTGTGCAGGTCGGCGAGCTTCTGCAACCGGGTGATGGTGTCGTCGTCACCGGGGGCAGCCGGCGCCGGGGCAGGTGCCGCGGCGGGGGCGGGGGCGGGCTGGGCCTGCTGGGCGCCCTCCTGCTGCATGGCCTTGTTGGTTCCGGCCTTGGCGCCCATGTAGGCGACACCGCCGACAGCGGCGGCCCGGAGCAATGGTCGTCTGCGCATGAACGGCATGATCAGCCCCCTCAGCCTTCGTCGCCGTCGAGCTCGATGCCGAGCGCGAAGGCGATCTCCGCCGCGGCGGACACGATCCGGACATTGCCCACGGTGGGGTTGAGGGCGACCAGCAGTCCGAGGATCTCCTCGGGGGTCACGCCGGCCTCGAGGGCGAAGCCGACCTGGAACACATACGAGGCCGGGGCGGCATCGGCGGCGATCAGCGCAGCGATGTTGGCCAAGGAGTAGGTCTTGGGATCGAGGCCGGAGGCCGCCAGGTTGTCCAGCCGTGCCTCGAAGATCGCTTCGAGAGCACCGGCGTCGTGACGGGCCACTCCGAAAAGGGCGTCGGTGGTGCCGCTTGAAACTGCCATGTCATTCCTCCAGCTCGTCGTTCGGGCATCCCTGGGGTTCGGTCGGACGGCGCAGTGACGGAGCGACCGTGGTTTGCCGGGTCGAACCCTACCGGATCGATCGGCGTCCGGGGCAGCCCCCCAGGGTTGGCCGGACACCCCCGGTGTCCCTCGAGCCGGTCGGGGTTCCACCCCGGAGGCAGCTGGAGTCCGTATTAGGCTTTACCGCTACCAGCTCGATGTGTCGGGTCCGCTCGACGGCCCATGCTGGGCAGGGGCGGTTCCACGCCGCAAGGTCTGGATCACCCGGGGATGTAGCTCAGTTGGCTAGAGCACCTGCTTTGCAAGCAGGGGGTCGTGGGTTCGAGTCCCATCATCTCCACGTGTGTGCTGTCCCATGACTTCGCGGACAGACCAACCCACGAAGGGTAGATGATCAGGGGCTGGTGCCCAGGCGCTGGGAGTCCCTGGTGGGATCCGGCGTGAGGTGCCGGAGCCACTCGCCCTCCTCGCTCAGCACCCGGTTGTCGAGGGCACAGAACAGAACGATGATCCTGCGTCCGGCGTGGGCCCGGCCGACCCCCACGTGGTGGAGCTTCGTGCCGTGGCGAAGGGTGAAGACCCCGGTTGTGTCGACTTTGTCGTGGCGCACCCGGGTGTGGGGGGTCATCGGGTACCCGTTGGGGTCCGGGGTGTCCTTCTCGAGTGCGTCGGAAGCCGTTCTCGGGGGGACCATGCCCCGAGCCGAGTGGGGGCGTTCTTCGTTGTGGTCGCGGGCCAAAAGTCGATCTGACCCCGGAGCTCGGCGATGGAGGTGGCGAGGTCCCGTTTGCGCGCGTGAGCGTCTGATGGAACCGCTCGATGCTCACGATCTTGCCGCGGGTCTGGGGGTGGTAGGGCCGAGAGTCTGAACTCGATGAACCAATTGATGCCGCCCCTGCGTGACCCGACTCCCCGTGGAGAGGCATGGGCGGACGTCTTGACACCCTTTGCCGAATGGCTATATTGTATAGCTATTCCGCTACTAGATATTCCAGGAGGACGGACATGAGTGCGAAGACAGGACTGGTGGCAGCCAACGGCGGCAAGATCGCCTACAGCGATGAAGGGTCGGGTCCCCTGGTCGTGCTCAGTCCCGGGATGGGTGACCTGAGGTCGTCCTACCGCTTTCAGGTTCCCGCCCTGGTGCAGGCGGGCTACCGCGCCGTGAGCGTCGACCTGCGTGGCCACGGCGACAGCGGCACTACCTTCGCCACCTACGGGGACGGGTCGACCAGTGAGGACCTGGCCGATGTGATCACGCACTTCGAGGCTCCCGCGGTCATCGTGGGCAACTCGATGAGTGCGGGAGCGGCCATCATCACCGCCGCACGTCACCCGGAACTGGTGTCCGGCCTCGTGCTGGTCGGACCGTTCGTCCGCGACCCGAAATCCGGCGCCTTCCAGAAGCTGCTGCTGTCGGTGTTGATGGCGAAGCCCCTGGTCGTGAGTTCGTGGAACTCCTATCTCCCGAAGCTGTTCGCCGGGCAGAAGCCGGCCGACTTCACGACCTACCGGCAGTCGGTAAAAGAGGCGATGGCTCGACCGGGATACAAGGAAGCGTTCGCGGCCACCGTCAAGACGAGCCATCAGGAGGCGGAGGCCTTGCTTACCGACGTGTCGGTGCCGACGATGGTAGTGATGGGCGAGCAGGATCCCGACTTCCCGGACCCCGCCCAGGAGGCGCGGTGGATCGGTGAACAACTGCACGCCCGGGTCGAGATGATCGCGGACGCCGGCCACTATCCGCACGCCCAACAGGCTGACGTCGTCAATGCGCTCCTCGTCGACTTCCTCCGGGGAGTGACGCACCATGCCTAGGGTCGGACTCACCTCGACCCTGGTCGTCAGTGAGGCCGGCGACCTCGCCGACGAAGTGGGCTTCGACAACCTCACCATCTCGGCCCTGGCACAGAGGTTGGGCGTGAAGCAGCCCACCCTGTACAAGCATGTGACGGGGACGTCGGGGCTCCACCGGGAGATGGCGGTGCTGGCCAAGCTCGAGCTGGCCGACGTCCTGCGCCGCAGTGCCGTCGGCAAGTCGGGTGACGACGCACTGATCGCCATCTCGGCCGCCTACCGCACCTGGGCCACCGAACACCCGGGCCGCTACGCAGCCACCGTGCGGGCAGCCGCCCCTGGTGACGACGAGGACGAGGCCGCCGGTCGAGAGGCACTCGAGGTGGTGACTTCCGTGCTCGACGGCTACGGCATCACCGGCGACGACGCCATCGACGTCACCCGTTCGTTGCGGGCCGGCCTGCACGGTTTCGTCTCGCTCGAGGCAGCCGGCGGGTTCGGCCTTCCCGCTGATGTGGACCGGAGCTTCGAGCGCCTCGTCCGCAGTCTCGTCCGTGCCATCACCGATTGGAGGATCATCTCATGAAGCACGTCATCCGTCCCCTTCCGCTCGTCGCTGCGTTCGCTTCTCTCGGTGGAGCGATCGCCCTGGCCCGCTACACCAGCGCCCCGTGGTGGATCGTTCCTCTGGGCGTCATCGGTCCCGACCTCAGCTTCCTCGCCGCTATCGGCGGGCCGTCCCATGTCGACGGCAACATGCCCCCGCAGGTCGTCACGCCCTACAACCTGGTGCATCACCCGATCGGTCCCATCGCACTACTCGTCGTGGGCGCTCTGTTCGGTGTGCCGACCGTGATCGGTGCGGCGCTGGCATGGGGAAGTCACCTGCTGTGGGATCGTGGGGTCGGTTACGGTATGCGCCGCGCTGACGGCACGATCATTGAGCCTCGGAAGCGCACCAGGAGCTCTCACTTCGTCGGGTGAGCCGGGTCCCCGACAAGCGCATGGTCGGGCCATCCGGGCCGTGAGTGCCCAATCCCTAGCTCGACGTCCGCTGGACCGACGTCACCTGACAGGACAGATCGTCGCCCACCCCCGCCGAGAGGGTTCCCAGGGCCGACCAGGGAGCCGTGGCTCCTGTCGCCACCGAGTCATCGGCCACGAACGCCGAGCCGACGCTCTGGCCCGCCTGCTGGATCGAGATGATGATCGTGTAGTCGTCAGAGTGGAGGTCGTGGTTGATCACCGTCCCGTTGACCACGGCGCGGCGGGCGTCGGTCGGGTCGACGACACACTGGGTGACCGCCACGTCGGCGCTCGCCGGGCCTACCGAATCCTGAGTCGTCGGGGCCGAGGTGTGGGCGGCGGGTGGGACGGGGGCTGGTGCACCAGCCGGTTCGGTCGTCGGCGCCGTCACCGTCGACGGGTGGTCGCCCGGGGAGGCAGTACCGGGAGAGCCGGCCACCGCCTTCTGACCGGTCGAGTGGGCGTCCGGAGCCATCCGGGACGGGGGCGGGCCCGCCGATGGAGGGGCGCCCCCGTGGCCGGATCCGACCACGGTGAGTACCCCCACGAGCACCAGGGCCAGTGTGATGGCGCCACCCCAGATCCACGGACTCCTCACCCGGGCCCGGCGTGCGTGTCCCGGGGACTGGAGCGGTCCGGCACCGGTGGGCGCGGACGCCGGAAGGACACTCGGGTGCAGTTCGGGCGGGTACCACCGCCCGTCGGACGCCAGCCACCAGCCCGGTGGCAGCGGGGGGTTGCTCACCCTGGTGCTCGGTGCGTCGGGGTCATACCGTCGGCTTACCCAGGGCGACCCCGAGCCGGTGCACCTTGGTCCGAACCGACGGCGGCACCAGCGACTGCTCCGATGGGCACAGCTCCAGGAGCGCCACCGCCTCCAGGGTGTTGAAGGTGGCGACGCCAGGAGGCAGGTGGGTCTGCGGCTCCACGCTCTGGGCTCCGGTGGCGACGTCCACCAGGGCTGTGTCGAGGCCGCCCCCCCGCCTGAGGAAGGCGCAGAAGGCGGTTCCGTCGGTCAGCATGGCCTTCAGGGCCACGTTTCCCTGCTGTTGCACGTAGGTGGCCAGTCCGGGGTCGGCCTTGGCCACGTCGGTCAGGTAGGCGGCGTCCTGGGCCGGTGTCGTCTTGGGGGCGGTGAGGGGTCCCGATGCCGTGGTTGTGGTCGTGGTTGTGGTCGTGGTGGGGGCGGACAGCGCGCTCCCACCGCACGCCGCGCTGCCGACCGCCAGTGCCACCAGCACGGCGACGACGACCCACCGGTTGGGCGGCACGCTCACGTCGTGCGTCTCGGTTTCACGACAGCCGTCAGTCGTTTTCGACCTGGTAGTCCCACTTGGCCACGATGTTGTTGCCATCGGGGGCCCACCGCAGGAGTCCCTCGCCCGTCGGCATGACCGTGCGGACCTTGAAGCTCAGGCTCTGGCCCGTGTGCAGTGTGGCGGGCAGGGGTGGTTGCCCGGGTACCAGAGCGAGCTTGTAGACGGTCTGGGTGTGGTCGATGGTGTCGAAATCGGCCACGCTGACGGGGAGGGTGCCCCGGACATGGCTGAGGGAGATCGTCCACGTGCAGGTGGTGAACTGCTGGATGACGGGCAGGCCTTCGCCGGGGACCACCGGACCGTTGACGACCGCCAGCGCCGAGAAGGTCGGCGTGTGCACCTGCACGAGGCCACCGCTGACCGTGAGGCCCGGATGGGCGACCGAGCCGGCGATCGTCTGGTCGATCGGGTGCTCGAGCTGCTGTCTGGGCAGCCACGACTGAGGGTCCGCGGTGTTCAGGCCGTGCGTGGCCATCAGGCTGTGGATACCCCATCCCATGACCGCGAGCAGTACGGCGCAGACCCCCCAGAACAGGAGCCGGTGAACGCCCGAAGGACCGGGCCGTGCGGCCCGGTCCTTCGGAGCATCCACCGTCGGCGCGACGACGGTGGTCATCAGGCGGTGGCGCCCTTCCGGCGACGCCGCACCACGTACCCGGCCATGGCGAGCAGGGCCAGGGCGGGCAGCGCCACCGCCAGCGGTGCCTCAGGCGTTCCCTCTCCGGGATTGGCGGGGATGGGGGGCATGAAGCCGTCGCCGGCCGGGGCGGTGAAGACGTCCGTCCCGAACGGCGTGAGGCCGACCTGGGCGGCGTAGCCGATGTGGCCCTGACCGTCGAGGCCGCCGCACACCGTGCCGGCGGGAAGGGTGACGTCCGTCGAGGTTCCCGAACAGCTTGACACGTCGAAGAGGTCCTCCATGGTGGCCAGCCAGCTGTAATGGTTGTAGAAGGTGGTCGACACCGAGCCCGGCTTGATGAACGGGCTGATGAGGACGCTCCCGGTGTCACCACCACCGGTAGTCGGGTCCGTGGCGTCGAACAGCGGATCGGCGGTGACCGGGGCGGTGGCCGTCGACTCGCTGGCGATCAGTGCCGGGTCGCCCTCGGCACTGAGGGTGACGCTGGTGACCGTTCCACTGAGGTCGACGGGATTGCCGGCATCGTCGATGGCCTGGAAGGAGGCCGCCACCGTCGGTCCGCCGCTGTTGGCCGGATAGAGCTCACCGGTGTCCGACACGGTCCCGACGAACAGCCCGTTGGGGAAGTCCGTGGTGTAGGCGGACGACCCGTAGGTGACGGGTGACCCGTTGATGGTGATGGACGTGACCTCACGGCCGGTGTCATCCCCGACCAGCGCCGGATTGCCGCTCGTCGGCGTGGGGTAGGAGACCGTGCTCGAGCCGCCCCCACCGGTCACCGTGTCGGTGCGTGCACCCGGGCTGTTGCCCGAGTCGCCACGGACGATGCCGGGCACGCAATCAGCCGGCACCCGTGTCGGTGTGGTCTGCGTGCAGGCCGGCGGCCGGTCGATGTCGAGGTTGAAGCCCGGTCCGGGGTAGAGCTGGTTTCCGGAACCGTCGGTCTGGAGTGTCGAGTTCGGGCCGGTCGGCTCTGAGCTCACGTTGGTGCCGCTGATGTTCTCCCCGGCCGAATCCCCCGAGATGCTGTAGGCACCGAAGATCGAGTCCGCACCGGGTGCGGTCGATCCGGGCGTGCCGTAGGTGGGAGCATCCGCCGGCGCCGACCCCTGCGGGGACGAGGTGCCCTGGCCGGCCGGCTGCGCCGGGGTGCCCGACGACACGCTGGAGTTGGTCAGCACATTGTTGAAGCTGTTGCCCGAGTAGGTGAACGACGGCTCGCCCTCGTCGAAGGTGACGTCGATCAGGCCGCCGTTGGCGTAGGCCGACGACTGCTCGATGAGCGGGAGGTAGTAGGCCAAGAACAGATCGGATGCGTACAGCCCACCGGTGTAGTTGCGGGGCGTGGTGGCCTCGGGATCGTAGGAGGGCAGTCCAGCCGGGCTGTAGATCGGGTCGTTGAGGTTGACCTGCCCGACGTGGGGTCCACTGGTGTAGAGGCCGAAGGCGCCCGACAGGTTGTTGCCCTTGCAGGTGGTGTCGTGGGCATCACTGCAGTTGTCCGGAGTGATCCAACTGAACTGCGGGACCGTGTTGTTGTTGAGGTCGGCCACCAGTCCGTGCGTCGGGTCGTCCAGGTTGGCGATGTGGTTGGCGTCGCAGTTGGTGCCACCTCCGGCCGAAGACAGGGGCTCGGTGAGGGGGGTGCCCACCGGGTTCCCGGCCCCGCCTCCGGTCAGCGAGGCGAACCAGGGGAAGGGGAAGTGCTTGGCCACGTACTGGTCCGAGTACTGGGGGTTGTTGGCCGTGCCGGTCCCCGCCACCAAGGAGGCCGAGGTGTAGCTGCTCACGTCGGACGGGTAACCGTGGGCCCCGCTCATGTACAGGGGATTGCTCACCGGGTTGGTGGAGGTGGTGCCGGGGGCACCGCACAGGGCATCCTCGCGGTTGGGCACGCTGTCGGACACGAAGGAGGTGGAGCCGATGGGCTGGGCACCGCCCAGGTCCTGGGCGTAGCCCTTCCAGCTCACACCGGCGGCGTTGAACTGGTCGAACAGGGTGGGAACCTCGGTCGGGTAGGTGCAGCCGTTGGTGGTCGACGGCGTGGTGCCGAGCGGGGCGTTGGCCCCCAACAGCGACACGGCCTGGCCGTAGGTCCAGTTCGTGTCACCACCGACCGAGCCGGTGGTGGTGATGTTGGCGTTGTTGCTGAACGTCGTGTTGATGCTGCCGCAGTCGTTCTGGGTGTCGGCCTGGGGACCCTGCCCGGAGGCCAGGGCGATGTAGTTGTCCTGACTGGTGTGACCCGTGCCGTAGTAGTTCTTCAACAGCACGCCTTCAGAGGGGAGGGTCTGCCACAGGTACGAGTTGTTGTTGAGGCCGGTGAAGGTCTCGTCGTAGGACTTGTTCTCGAGGATGATCAGCCAGACGTGCTTGATGGTTCCTGGAGCCAAGCCACCGACGGTGTTGGGGCCGGGGCTGCTGGCACTGGCCGAACTCACGGGCACGGCGATGGCGAGGCCGGCGATGGCAAGAGCGCTGGCTGCAGTGACTAGACGCAGCCAACGCGCGGACTTGGGATTGGTTCGCATAAGTGGTTTCTTAACATGGGGTCCGCGACGCTCTCGCTACCGAAAGGTGATCTTTCTCTGCATGAAAATGAACATTCTGGACGGTCCATGTGACGGCACTGTGACGTCCGATGAGCGGTCCCGGCTGGCTCGCGATCGGGTGGACCTTCCCATCACACACCGGTGTTCAGAGGAACATCGGACAGCTCGGCGGCGAACGGCGATGCGAGGGCGTCTTCGGTGTGTCGGACCGTGTGCTGCGCCGAGATGAACGAAGTGATGAGCCCGTGTGACGGTTGCGTGATCGCCGAGTGACACCTGCAATTCGGATCCACACCGCCCCACGGGGTCCGGACCCCACCGGCATCTCCCGTGCCGATCCGCACGCCGGTTTCAGGTCGTGACGGGAGGCCGCCGATACCCGTGGACCTCAGGCCGGTGGAGGCCCGTCACGGCACGTGCGGTGCGGGATCCTGGTAGGTGGAGGCCAGGGTGGCGATCCACGCCTGGTCGGTGAGGGGATCGCTCGGCTCGTGAACCTGCACCCCGCGCGAGGCCAGATCCTTCTGGAACAGCTCTACCACCGTGTCGAGGGTGAGGACGTTGTCGCCCCGATCGTGCACCTCGGCCTCCTCGGCATTGGCGAACACATCGGCCTTCCAGGAGACGGTGAAGCGGACCTCGTCGTCGGTGAAGTGTGCCTGGGTGATCCCATCGGCATCGTGGACGTCCCAGCCCGACTCGCCTCGCACGAGTCGGGACTCGCTGGTGAGCCCCTCGGGCATGGTGGCTCCGGGGCCACCCAGCGCGGACACGCCGTGGAAGGTGGCTTCGTTGTCGGCCAGCACGCCGACGTTGTCGTAGGGGGAGCGTTCAACGGCCATGGGGCCGTCGGGGCCGTCCGCCCAGTAGCGGAAGTCGCCGCCGATGCCGGTGTAGAACCACGACACCGCCGTAGCGATCTTGGTCCGCCACGCCTCGAACAGCCCGGACGTCTTCATCGTCTTCAGGATCCACACCGGCTGGGTGGCCCGGGTGAATCCCCGGAACGCCGGGATGTCCAGGTGGGGTGGGAACTCGAAGGGTGTCGGAGCCATGATGTTGACGTAGACCGCCTGCGGGCGCACCACGGCGTCAGAGCCCCCGCCCAGCTGCTGGGCCCCGTGGGCGAACCGCTGGTTGGCCAGTATGGCCTCGGCCCCGGGCACGAGCACCTGTGACTCCCGGGCGAAGTCCTGGCGGAACCATGGTGGGGTGAAGGAGTTCCGCTCGCGACCGAGCGCGGCCATCTCGGCGTCGCTGGCGGCGTAGTTGGCCAGGGGCCAGAACGGCCCGGCGCTGCGAATGAGGTCGACGATCCGGTCGGGATCGTCCCACACTGGGCTCACGCGAACTGCAGTTGCTCCCATCACACCTCCTCTGACCGCCACCGGCCGAAGTCTGACACGGTCACCCCCGGACCGGCGACCCACCACCCTCCACGCTCAAGTCATCACGTGACGGTCGGACCGGTGATCCGTACGTCACGTTGGTGCTCGACCAGCGCATGGACCCGCCCCGGTGCGGATCGGGCTCAGCGTGCCCTCCGAACGTCGGCGACTGCATCGGGAGCGGTCACCTCACTCCAGTGGGCCAGAGCGACCATCACGCCCTGGATCAGACGTTCACAGCTGCGGTCGATGTCCGTAGGAAGGCCGAACCCGCGGACCGACTCAAGGGACACGAACCCGTGCAGGGCGGAACGGAAGGCCCGTAGGGCAGCCCGACCGGGCGCTCATTCGCCCGCGGTGGTGACGGAGCCGATCAGGTCCTCGATGAGGGGGTCGACGACGACCACGATCTGCTCGGCCACACCTTCGCTGCCCACCAGGGCGGGCAACCCGGCGTCGTCCACCCGGTCGAAACAGACGTCGTCCCACACCCGGCCGTCACCGAGGATGACCCCGTCGACCTCGAAGCGGGCCACCGGCACCACGGAGTCGGGGTCGGCCCCCGGAGTCCTCCCCTCCGCGAAGCGCCGGACCCGCATCACCACCGGGCCGCTGCCGGCGGCGGCGGGGTCGGCCACCGACACCGGCACGCAGCCCATCACGATGGTCGTCTCCATGCCGGCCTTCTTGTGCACGTACTGCTTCTGGAAGTCGACCCGCTCCTGCATGGCGAAGAACGAGGCCCGGCTCGGGTACCGGACGATGCCGATCCGCTCCCAGGCAACGTCGGCGGTCACCTGGCCGGTGACGTCGCCGAAGAGCGGCACGGTGGCCCCCAGGTCGGCGAGGACCGCGGTCGGGGCGTAGATGTCGTCGGCTTCCCTGCCCGAGATGGCGGGCCCGCCGGCATCGCCGTACTCCGCCACCGGCTTGTACTTCATGAGGTTGAGCATCCACACCTCCCGGTCCTCCTCGGGCGCCAGGTGGAGCCAGCGGCCGGCCGTCTCGATGTTGACGGTGCCGAAGGGGTACTCGAGGGGAGCGGCCATGGTGTGGCGTCCTTTCAGGAGGCGGGGGTGGAGCGGGCGGCGTCATTCGGTGGGTCGGCATGGCGCCCGGGTACGGTCCACGTCAGGCGCCCGTCTCCTCGGAGTAGCTGTTGGCCAGGTTGTCCTGGAGCACCTGGGCCGGCCGGTTGGCCGTCGCCACCACCAGCGGACCGGTCAAGGTGCGCACCCGGTAGGACCATCCGGTGGGCAGGGTCAGCCGCGAGGCCAGGCCGGGCAGGTCGGCTTGGGAGAGAGTCGGATCCTTGGCCTGGCTGTAGGTCTGCATGACCCACCGCGTGCCGCCCGGTGCCACCAGCTCATAGACCTGGCGGCCGGCGGAGTAGGTGAACGAGGCCTGGCGGCTCACCGTGTGGGGGGTGAACGGGGCCAGGGCCGAGGCCACACTGGGGCCGAGGGCGACCGTTGCCTCCCTGATCATGGCGATGCCGCCGAAGGTCGTGATGACCTCGGGGCCATGGCGCTCCTTGGTGATGGAGTTCATGAGCCAGTACCGGGGTCCGTTGAGCCCGGCCAACGGCACGTGGTTGGCGGCGGCGATGGCCTGGGGATCCAGCGCCGCCCATCGGGCCTCGGGGCAGTCGTTGAGCGGGTAGGAGTTGTAGACGGTACCGAGCAGCCCGGACGACGTCGGGTGGACGAGGAGCACCTCGCAGTACCGCCTGCCCAGCACGCCACGCGCCACCGCGGTGGTCGAGGTCGTCGGTGTCGAGGAAGCCGACGAACTCCCGCAGGCGGCACCGACCAGCGCCAGCGCCGCCACGCCGAACACGGCGAATCCCCGAGTCCATCTTCTGTCAGGGCTGGTGACACCATGCACGCCGCCACGCTACCGGCTCCGGTCCGGGCCCCGCCGGGACGGATACGCCGGCCCGGCCTGTCCCGCCGGCCATACCGAGCACCGGTGGGCGGGGTCGGCCGAGCGAGGTTGGCGTTCAGCGCCCGCGACGATCCCTACCCAGCAGCCGGGCTCCACAGGTGATCCAGCTCCCGGGTGAGGTCCTCGGGCCTCTCCAGCGGGAAGAACAGGCGACCACCCTCGACGCGGACGCTCCGGGTGACGCCCGGGATGGTGGCTTCGAGCCACGCGGCCCACTCCACGGGGAAGAACACGTCGTCGGTGCCCCACACGATGAGGGTCGGCCCGTCGAACCGCGACAGTCCGTCACGGACGGCGACCAGCTCACTGGGATCCATCCCGGCGACGTAGTCCTGCAGCGCCGTCGCCCTCGGGGCCGATGCGAACCCCCCGAAGAATCCCAGCAGTGTGCCGTCGGGAACCGACTCGGGGTGCTCGAGGCTGGTCTCCAGTACGGATCGGATCCCGTCGGGATCACCGGCCAACGCCGCCATCGCCTCGACCAGCAGGCCCTGTCGGGCCAGATCCCGGACCGGCAGGAAGGCGGGGGGAGGGAAGTTGTCGTGGACGTCGCAGTTGGTCAGCGTCAGCGACCGGACCCGGTCGGGGAGTGTGGCCGCCAGGATCTGGGCCACGGCTCCCCCAGTGTCGTTCCCCACCAGATCGACCTGCTCGATGCCGGACACGTCGAGGAACTCCGTGACCATGTCCGCCTGGACCCCGATGGTCAGCTGACCGGGTGGGCAGGGGCTGTCGCCGTGCGCCAGCAGGTCGATGGCGATGCAGTGGCGCCGGTCGGACAGCGCGCTGACCTGGTGCCTCCACAGATCGCCGTTGACGAACACGCCGTGGACGAAGAGCGCGTCGGGCCCGGACCCCGCCGCGCCGTAGGCGATGTCGCCGAATGACGGGGTGGTCACGTGCCTGCGCTCCATACTGCTATTTGGTAGAATACTCACAGTATGTGAGTGTATGATCGACGGCGATGGACGTCAAGAGCCGCCGGGAGGAGTATGCGGAGGCCACCCGGGGCGCCATCGTCGACGCCGCCGTCGTCCGGTTCACGGCCGACGGGTACGCCGGGGCCAACATCGACTCGATCGCCGAGGTGGCCCGGGTGACCAAGGGCGCCGTCTACCACCACTTCGCCGACAAGGCCGACCTGTTCGAGGCGGCCTACGTGTCCATGGAGGAGCGGCTCCTGGCCCGGGTGCTGGAAGGCGTGGCGGGCATCGACGACCCCCGTCGGGCCCTGTTGGCCGGGGCGGACGTGTTCCTCCGGGAATGCTGCGAGCCCGACTTCAGGCGGATCGCCCTCGAGGAGGCGCCGGTGGCCCTCGGGTGGGTCCGCTGGAAGGCCAGCGAGGAGCAGTACTTCCTCGGACTCCTCGGCGCCGCCCTCGACGCCATGGCGGGAGCCGGCCTGATCACCATCCCCGCCGGCGACGACCTGACCGCCCGCATGCTGCTGGCCGCACTGGACGAGGCGGGCCTGGCCGTCGGGGCATCAGCCGATCCCGGGCCGGAGCGGCAGCGCGCCCTCGACCTCGTCGACCGGCTGCTGTCGGGCCTGGCTCACTGAGCGTCGGGGAGGGCCCGGGCCCGGCCGGCGTCGTCGACCGGGTGCGGCCACCCGGGGTCAGGCCAGGTCGAAGCGGTCGAGACGCATGACCTTGTCCCAGGCGGCCACGAAGTCACGGACGAACTTCTGCTGGGCGTCGTCGCTGCCGTAGACCTCGGCGATGGCCCGGAGCTGGGAGTTCGAGCCGAACACCAGGTCGACCCGGCTGGCCGTCCACCGGAGCGCACCGGAGGGGTCGCGTCCCTCGAACGTCTCCTCGGACGCCGAGGTCGCCTGCCACTGCGTGCTGTCGTCGAGCAGGTTCACGAAGAAGTCGTTGGTCAACGAGCCGGGTCGGCGGGTCAGCACCCCGAGCGGGGAATGCCCGACGTTGGCATCCAGGACCCGCAGGCCACCGAGGAGCACCGTCATCTCTGCGGCCGTCAGGGTCAAGAGGTCGGCCCGGTCCAACAGCAGCTCCTCGGGCCGGCGTCGGTGGCCCCCGCCGAGGTGGTTCCGGAAGCCGTCGGCGGTCGGCTCCAGGACGGCGAAGGCCTCGACGTCGGTCTGCTCGGAAGACGCATCGGTGCGACCCGGTGCGAAGGGGACGACCATGTCATGCCCGGCGTCCCTGGCCGCCTGCTCGACGCCGGCGCAGCCTCCCAACACGATGAGATCGGCCAGTGACACCGCCATCCCGTCGGTCCGCGCACCGTTGAACTCGTGCTGGATCCCCTCCAGGGTGGCGAGCACCCCGGCCAGCTCGGCCGGGGAGTTGACCTCCCAGTCCTTCTGCGGGGCCAGACGGACACGCGCCCCGTTGGCGCCACCCCGCTTGTCGGTGCCGCGGAACGTCGATGCCGACGCCCAGGCCGTCGTGACCAGCTGGGTCACAGACAGGCCGGAGGCGAGGATCCGACGCTTGAGCTCGGCGATCTCGTCGGCCCCGATCAACGGGTGGGTGACGTCGGGCACGGGATCCTGCCACAGCAGCTCCTCGCTGGGGACCAGCGGCCCGAGGTAGCGGGACCGTGGGCCCATGTCGCGGTGGGTCAGCTTGAACCACGCCCGGGCGAAGGCGTCGGCCAGCTCCTCGGGGTGCTCGTGGAAGCGCCTCGAGATCGGCTCGTAGATCGGGTCCACCCGCAGGGCCAGGTCCGTCGTGAACATCATGGGGGCGTGCGTGATCGACGCGTCGTGGGCATCGGGGACGGTCCCGGACCCGGCCCCGCCCACCGGCCGCCACTGGGCTCCACCGCCCGGGCCCGTCACCTGCTCCCACTCGTAGCCGAAGAGGGTGTCGAAGTAGCTGGTGTCCCAGGTCACCGGGGTGGCCGTCCAGGCGCCCTCCAGTCCGCTGGTGATGGCGTCGTCGCCCGTGCCGCTCCCGAAGCGATTGGCCCAGCCCAGGCCCTGCTCGGTGAGCCCGGCCGCCTCGGGCTCGGGCCCGAGGTAGAGGTCCCCGTTGGCCGCGCCGTGGGCCTTGCCGAACGTGTGCCCGCCGGCGATGAGCGCCACCGTCTCCTCGTCGTCCATGGCCATGCGGCGGAACGTCTCACGGATGTCCCGGGCCGCCGCCAGCGGGTCGGGCACGCCGTTCGGTCCTTCGGGGTTCACGTAGATGAGGCCCATCTGGACGGCGCCCAGCGGTGTGTCGAGCTCGCGGTCGCCGCGGTAGCGCTCGTCCCCCAGCCAGGTCGTCTCGGGGCCCCAGTAGACGTCCTCCTCGGGCTCCCAGATGTCCTCCCGTCCGCCGGCGAAGCCGAAGGTGGTGAGCCCCATCGACTCCAGGGCACAGGTTCCGGCCAGCACCATCAGGTCGGCCCACGACAGCTTCCGGCCGTACTTCTGCTTGACCGGCCACAGCAGTCGGCGCGCCTTGTCGAGGTTGATGTTGTCGGGCCAGCTGTTCAGGGGTGCGAGCCGCTGCGCCCCGGACCCGGCCCCGCCCCGGCCGTCGCCGATGCGGTAGGTGCCGGCACTGTGCCAGGCCATGCGGATGAACAGCGGCCCGTAGTGGCCGTAGTCGGCCGGCCACCAGTCCTGGGAGGTCGTCATGACCACCCCGATGTCCTTTTTCACCTCGGCGAGGTCCACGGTCGAGAACTCCTCGGCGTAGTCGAAATCCGGGTCCATGGGACCGGACGTCGACGAGTTCCGGTCGAGGATCCTGAGATTGAGCTGCTCGGGCCACCACCGGTCGTTGGCGCCGCGGGCGGCCGACGTGGTGAGTGCCCCTCCGGTGAACGGGCAGGCTGATTCGGGTTCCATGGTGTCTCCTTGGTCCTGGCCCGGACATCCCATGACGGGAGGCCCGAACGATCCGTCACTCAGGTGCTGGTGATCTCACGGGTGGCCGCCCGGGGGCGTGCCGTCGGTGGGTACTCGGGCGACGCCCGGTCGGCGGCACGGCACTCGGCGCAGCGCCCCCAGTAGATGACCTCGGCCTCGTCGATCTCGTAGCCCCTGTCGTCGGCCGCCGTCAGACAGGGCACCGCCCCCACCGCACAGTCCACGTCCGCCACCACGCCGCAGGTCCGGCACACGAGGTGATGGTGGTTGTCCGCCACCCGGGCCTCGAACAGTGCCGCGCTCCGGGCCGGCTCGATCCGGCGCGCCAGTCCGTGCTGGCACAGCGAGCCCAGCGCGTCGTAGACCGCCTGGGTGGAGACCGCGCCCAGCTGGTGGCGCACCCCGGCGATGACCTGCTCCGCGGTCAGGTGCACCCGATCCGCCCGGAGGATCCCGAGCACGGCCAGGCGTTGGGCGGTCACCCGCAGCCCGGCGGCCTGGAGTTCGTCACGCAGGTCGTTGGACGTGGGGGGCATGCGGGTCATGCTACACCATAGATCAGAATAATTCCAGTCTCAGATTCGATCCGGATGGTGGAGACCCCTCACGTCGGGCCGGACCTGGGGGCAGACATTTGTCTGGACAGGTGTCCAGTACGGTCGTACCATGGGGTGGTGAGCAGCAGTCCGGGGGGACGATGACCGCAGTGCCGGGCCTGAGCGGCCTGAGCCGGGACGAGCTGGCGCGGCTGGCGCCGGAGTACCTGCTGGCCGGCCACCTGATCGACCGGGCCGGCATGCCCCACCTCATCGGGGCGTTCGGCCGCGAGGTCATGACGGCGATCGCCATCGAGGAGTGGATGGGGGCCAGTCCCGTCTACACCCGCCGCATGCAGGACGCCCTGGGGTTCCGCGGCGACTCGGTGGAGACCGTCTTCAAGGGGATGCAGATCGACATCGGCGCCCCACCCCAGTTCATGGACTTCCGCTACGAGGTCACCGATCACGACCACGGTGCCTTCTGGCTGGACCACTGTGGGGCCCTCATGGACGTGGAGCCGATGGGTGAGTCCTATGTGGTCGCCATGTGCCACGACATCGAGGACCCCACCTTCGAGGCCACGGCCATCGCCACCAACCCCCGGGCCCAGGTCCGTCCGGTCCACCGGCCCCCCCGGGTGCCCGCCGACCGCACGCCGCACTGCCGCTGGACCGTGGCCATCGACGACAGCCATCCCGTCCTGCCCGTGCCGGCCGAGGCCGACGCCCTGGCCCGCAGCCGGGCCGCCACGCTGCCACTCGATCCCATCGACCCCGACGATCCGGGCCGGCACGACTATGCCGGGTCACTGCAGGCCGACCTGCAGTTCGCCGAGTGGTCGACGTCGGCCCTCGTGCGGATCACCGAGGAGGTCTGCCTGCAGGGCCACCTGCTGGCCCTGTCCTTCCTGGCCGCCACCGCCAAGCGGGCGGGAGGCGCCGAGGGTGCGGTGCCCTTCGGACGGCGCCAGTTCACCGGGGTGGCCGGGGTGGCCGCCGACCGGTTCCGCGACGCGTTGGCCCTGCCCCGGTCCCTCGAGGGCGCCGCCCGGCTGCTGGCCCTCCACCCGGGACTGCAGCCCCACGCCTACGTGGGCTGCGACGTCCAGCTCGACGACCGGCTGGTCGTGCGACTGGGCCGCGACACCGGTGCCCAGGCCGACGGGGCCTGGCCCTCGATGCTGGACGGGGACCACCTGGAGCCGTTGGATGCCATGGTGCAGGCCATCGACGACCACCTCTACTGTGAGGCGGTCTCCGACGGCGACGCCGGACTGGTCGTCGAAGTGGTCCGCGGCACCCGCCCGGTGCCGCTCTCCGACGACGTCCTCCTCACCCGCTTCAGCACCGGCGCCACCCACACCTTCGAGGATCGGGGGACACCGGTCGAGCTCCGCACGGGTGCGGCCCGGGCCGTCGGGCCAGAGGTCACGGGGTCCGCCTAGCCTGACGGGGTGCCGACCCGCTACGACGCCACGCCGGAGCAGCTGGCCGCGATCCTCGACGGCGAGGCCCCCTACCGGTCCCGCCAGGTGTGGGAGGGGCTCCACCGCCGGCTGCTGCAGCCCGACGAGATGACCGACCTGCCCGTGGCGCTCCGGCACCGGCTGACCGCCGCCCTGCCCCCGGCCCTGACCGAGCGGGACCGGACGGTGGCCGACGACGGCGAGACGGTCAAGTGGCTGTTCGAGCTGGAGGGCGGGGCCAGGGTGGAGACCGTCCTGATGGCCTATCCCGACCGGGTCACGGCGTGCGTGTCCAGCCAGGCCGGCTGCGCCATGAACTGCCAGTTCTGTGCCACGGGCCAGGCGGGCTTCACCCGCCAGCTGACCACCGGCGAGATCGTCGAGCAGGTGTCGGTGGCGGCGCGGGCGGCGCTGCCCCGGCGGCTCTCGCGCGTGGTGTTCATGGGCATGGGGGAGCCGCTGGCCAACTACGACCGAGTCTGGGCGGCCGTCCGGAGGCTCCACGGCGACATGGGATTCTCCGCCCGGCACCTGACTGTGTCGACGGTCGGGCTCGTGCCCGGCATCCGCCGGTTCGCCGCCGAGGACCTCCCCGTCAACCTGGCCGTGTCCCTCCATGCCGCCAACGACGACCTCCGGAACGAGCTGGTCCCCATCAACCGGCGCTACCCCCTCGACGAGCTGGCCGGGGCGTGCGCCCACTACGTCGAGACCAGCGGTCGCCGGCTGTCCTTCGAGTGGGCCCTGATCGACGGGGTCAACGACCGGGCATCCGACGCGGCCGAGCTGGCGGCCTACGCCCGGCCCCTCCGTGCCCACGTCAACCTGATCCCCCTCAACCCCACCCCCGGGTACCTGGTGCGCGGGACGGCCCCGGATGGCGTGCGGGCCTTCCGCTCGCGGCTCGACTCGCTCGGCGTCAACGCCACGGTGCGCGTCACCCGCGGGAGCGAGATCGCCGCGGCCTGCGGGCAGCTGGCCGCGCCGCGGCGCTCCCCCGTGGCCGTCCGCAGTGGAGGCCCCGGACGGCGGTGAGACTGGGCGAGGCCGAGTGCCTGGACCGGCTGGCCCAGGCGGACCACGGCGTGCTGAGCACGGTCCACCCCGAACGTGTCATCGACTCCGTGCCGGCCTGCTTCGCCGTCGACGGCCGGCACCTGTTCGTCCCCGTCGACCTCGTGAAGCCCAAGGTGTCCACGACCCTCCGGCGGGCCGCCAACCTGGCCCGCGAGCCGCGGGCCACCCTGCTGTGCGAGCGCTGGGACCCCGACGACTGGTCGCGGCTCTTCTGGGTGCGGGTCCATCTGGTGTGGCTGGCCGACGGGACGCTGGACGACACCGCCGTCCGGCGGGCCGGGGCCCTGCTGCGGGAGAAGTACGTGCAGTACCGCTCCGATCCCTTCGCCGGCATCCTGGCGTTCCGGATCGACGACATCACCGGTTGGTCGGCGGGGGATTGAGTGCCGGCACCGGTTGGTCGGCGGGGGGTTGAGTGCCGGCACCGGCTGGTCGGCGGGGGGTTGAGTGCCGGCACCGGCTGGTGGGTGGGGGGGCTGAGTGCCGGCACCGGCTGGTCGGTGGGGGGCTGAGTGGCGGCACCGGCCCCCGGAGTTCGGGCTCCGGTACCATCGCGACCGCCCGGACGGAGGGGGAGCATGGAGCGGATCGATCGGCGGGCCTTCCTTGCCGCCGGCATCAGGACCGGGGTCGTTCTGGCCGCGGCGGGCACCGCCGCCGACGTGGCCCTGGGTGCCGACCGTGCCTCCCCGACGACCCACCCGGCCCCGGTGCCACCCGGGCCGGGACCGGGGCCACCCGAGGGGCTCACGACCACCGGGTCCACCACCGCCGTGGGCGTGGACCCCGACGACACCCAGTTCGCCTGGCGCGTCTCCGACCCACGCCGTAGCGCCCGGCAGACCGCGTTCCGCATTGAGGTGACCGGCCCGGACGGCGGGTCCGCCACGGTGTGGGACTCGGGTCGGGTGGTCGCCGGCCACCAGGCCTTCGTGCCCTACGGCGGCCCGCCCCTCCGGTCGGGACGCCGGTACCGCTGGACCGTGCGGACCGCCGACGGGTCGGGCCACTGGAGCGGGCCCAGCGCACCGGCCACCTTCACCACCGGGCTCCGGGAGTCGGACTGGTCCGCCGCCTGGCTCCGGCCGGGCCCGCCACTCACCGGATTGGAGGCGTACACCTACCTGCGCACCGTCCGGTCGCTGCCCGGTGGATGGATCCGCTACGCCACCGCCTATGTGGCCGCCGCCCACAAGTACCAACTCTGGGTCAACGGCACCCGGGTCGACACCGGGCCGAGCTTCTGCTTCCCCGACGAGCAGTACTACCAGGCCACCGACGTCACCACGGCGCTGGTGGCGGGCCGGCCCAATGCGGTGGGCGTGCTCCACCACTGGTACGGCCCGGGCCGGGGCCGTCCGACCTCGGCGCCCGGCCTTTTGGTCCAGGTGGTCGTGCACTACGCCGACGGCACCCGTGCGGTCATCGGGTCGGACGGGACCTGGCGGACCCGGCCAGCCGAGTGGCTTCCCGCACCCCAGCGCAACAACGACGCCGGCGACTTCGTCGAGTGGATCGACGCCCGCCGCGCCCCCCTCGGCTGGTCCGGGCCCGACTACGACGACCACGACTGGAGTCCGGCCACGGTCCTGGGCCCTGTCGGGACACCCCCGTTCACCACGCTGTACGCCCAACGCACCCGCATCACCGAGACGAATCTCCCCCCGGTGTCGGTCCGGACCCTCCCCAGCGGCTCGGTCGTGGTCGACTTCGGCAAGGTCTACGCCGGCCGTCCCCTCGTGACCTTTCGCCGAGGCGTCGGGGGCCGCACCGTCCCGCTGCACGTGGGGTACACGCTCGATCCCGACGGGTCGGTCTCGACCACCCACAACACCCAGGGCACCGACCTCTCGTTCTCCTACGTCCAACGTGACGGGGTCCAGACCCTCGACCCCTACTGGTACCTGGGCTTCCGGTACCTGCAGATCGACGGCCCCGGCGAGGCCGTCGGCCCGGACCAGGTGACCCTGGCCGCCCGGCACGCCACCATGCCCGACCAGGACGGCGCCACCTTCTCCTCGTCGGACGCCATGCTCGACGCCGTGTGGGAGTTGTGCGCCCACTCGGCCCTCTACACGTCCCAGGAGCAGTTCATCGACACGCCCACGCGCGAAAAGGGCCCGTTCCTGTGGGACTCGTGCAACGAGTCCCAGGTGGTGATGCGGACCCGGGCCGAGCAGAACCTCACCTGGCAGGGCCTCCGGGACCAGGCCCGGGCCCAGGCCCGCTACTGGCCCACCACCGGTGAGGTGAACGAGGTCTACCCCAACGACGACGGCCCCCAGGACTACCCCACCTTCACCGCCCTGTACCCCGAGTGGGTCTGGCGCTACTTCCTCTCCACCGGCGACCGCGCCACGGTGGTCGGGCTGTTGCCCGCACTGGTCCGGCTGGAGGGGTTCCTGACCGGCACCCTGGACCCGTCGACCGGACTGGTCTCCAACCAGCCGATGTCCGTCAACGGCGACAGCACCTACGACTACGACTACGAGACGGCCGCCGACACCACGCTCAACATCCTGGCCGTGAACGCCTTCCGCCGGATCGCCCAGGTGGCCTCGCTGGCCGGCCAGCCGGGCGAGGCGGCCCGGGCCACCGGACGGGCCGACACCCTGACCACCGCCATCAACAGCCGGCTGGTGGTCGCCGGCTCCCACTACGTGGACGGCCTCCGGGCCGACGGCTCCCGGAGCAGCCACGCCTCGCAGTTGGCCAACGCCGCCGCCCTGGCCTACGGCGTGGCACCGGGCGCGATGGTCCCGTCGGTGGCCGCCTACGTCGCATCGCTGGACATCTCGGTGGAGCCGGACCACGGGATGGAGGTCCTGCGGGCCCTGCACGCCGCCGGCCGGGACACCGACGTGGTCCGGCTGCTGACCGATCCCTCGTTCCCGGGGTGGGCCGCCATCATCGGGGCGGGGGGCACCTTCACCTGGGAGACCTGGACGCCGAGCGACGTCATCGGCGACAGCATGTCGCACGGCTGGGGATCCTCCGCCCTCGTCGCCATCCAGGAGGGCCTCCTCGGGGCGGTCCCGACCGCACCGGCGCCGGGAGGGCCCCCGACCCTCGTCACCGTCAGCCTGCCCACCGGCGGGCTGAGCCATGCCTCCGGGTCCTTCCCCACCCCGGCCGGTACCTTCGCCGTCTCGTGGCGGGCCGGTGGCGGGACGACCCGGCTCTCACTCACCGTCCCTCCGAACGCCGGGGCGCGGTGCCGGGTCCCGGCCGACGCCACCTCGGTCGTCCGCGAGGGCGGCCGGGCCCTCGACCGGGCCGAGGGCGTCGAGGTGGTGGCCAGCGGTCCACCCACGGTGGACGTGGTGGTCGGGGCCGGCCGGTACGACTTCACGGTGTCACCCGACTGACCGGGGCCGGGCGGGACCGGCCCGCCGGCACCCTCACGGATCAGCCGGTGAGGCGCAGGCTCCGCACCACGTCGGCGTTGCGGTCGGCGAAGAGCAGCCGGCCCCCGGACACGGCCAGGCCGGTCGGTTCGACCATGCGGGTGCGGACCCACACGCTGCGGTTGTACAGCGGCCCGACCGACTGGGCGCCGGCCACCAGGTACAGGTCGCCCGCCACCAGCGGGCGACCGAGCAGCCGGGACGGCGTCGAGGGCACCACCCGGATGGCATGCAGGTCCCCGTCGGCGATGAAGAGGTCGGCGCGGGCATCGAAGGCCAGTCCGGTGGGGAAGTCGACCTCGCCGACCTGGCTGGTGGCGGCCAGGCCGTCCTGGAGGTACGGACCGTAGGACCCCTCACCGGCCACCGTCCCGAGGTCGCCGGCGGCCAGGGGGATGCCGTAGAACGACCCGGTGTGGGCAGCCAGCAGCCGGACGGACCGGTTGCCCTGGTCGGCCACGGCGACATCCCCGTCGGTGTCCACGGCCAGCGCGCCGGGGTCCCACAGCTGGGCCCCGAGGGCCGGGCCGCCGTCGCCCCCGGATCCACAGGTCGCGGTGCCGGCCACCGTCACGATGTGGCCGGCCACCACCGGCACCCCGTACCGGAGCCCGTCGGATGCGGCGACCAGCCGGAGACGGCAGTTGGCCGTGTCGGCGATGAGGAGGTCCCCCTCGGGGTCGACGGCGACCCCGGTCGGGTCGTCGAGCTGACTCCGATCGGCCGGTCCCCCGTCGCCCGTGGCCCCGGGCGCGCCGGTGCCCGCCACCGTGACGGGGACACCGGCCGTGACGGGCATCCCGAGGGACGGGCCGGAGCGAGCCGGCAGCTCCTCGACCCGGTTGCCGGTGGCCGAGGCGATGAACAGGTCGCCGCGGGGATCGACGGCCACCGCTGTGGGCGGCGGAGCGGCGGCGCCACAGGTGGTCCCGGCCACGGTCACGATGTGGCCGGCCTCCACGTGGCGGCCGAACGAGGTTCCCGTGCGGGCCGGGACCTCACGCACCCGGCAGTTCCCGGTATCGGCGATGAACAGGTCCCCGGCCGCGTCGACGGCGATCCCGTCGGGACCGTCGATCCGGGCGGCGATGGCCGGGCCGCCGTCCCCGGTGCCGCCCGGTCGACCGGTCCCGGCCAGGGTGATCACCCCGGAGGGTGACGTCGTGGGGTGCCCGGAGGTGGGCGATGCCGATGCCGGTGCGCCGGCGACGACGAGGAGGGCCACAGCAGCCGTGGTGGCCAGCGTGGCGAGGCTC